>Ga0209425_10004645_pt1 | contig 13851 bp, 9 predicted proteins | sample COG_05_FD_184749 | JGI IMG/M metagenome (GOLD analysis project Ga0209425, IMG submission 184749) | Pelagic Microbial community sample from North Sea - COGITO 998_met_05 (SPAdes) (version 2) | ecosystem: Environmental > Aquatic > Marine > Neritic zone/Coastal water | place: Helgoland, sampling... | reverse complement strand
ATATTACATTGGTGGATGTTTATTTGATCATGTAAAGAAAGATATGAGAATTTATAAAGAGGAAATATTTGGTCCTGTTTTATCTGTTATAAGAGTCAAGGATTTTGAAGGAGCATTAAAATTAGTTAATGATCATGAATTTGGAAATGGCGTAAGCATATTTACTAGAGATGGAGATTCAGGAAGAACTTTTTCAAGTAATGCTAAAATTGGAATGGTTGGAATTAACATTCCAATTCCAGTCCCAATGGCTTTTCATAGTTTTGGTGGATGGAAAAGATCATTATTTGGAGATCAGCATATGCACGGCCCAGAAGGTGTAAGATTCTACACAAAACTAAAAACTATAACTTCACGATGGCCTTCAGGTGTGAGGTCAGATCCTGAATTTGTGATGCCAACGATGAAATAATTAAAGGAAAAAAATGAAAAAAAAAATAACACTAATTGGAGCTGGACAAATAGGCGGAACCCTAGCTCATTTAATAGCTCTGAAAAATTTAGCTGACATAGTTTTATTTGATGTAGCCGCAGGTATAGCAAAGGGAAAAGCTTTAGATATAGCGCAATCTTCACCAGTAAATAATTTCAATATTAATCTATCAGGAACAGACAGCTATGAAGATACAAAAAAATCTGATGTAATTATAATAACTGCTGGAGTTCCTAGAAAGCCAGGTATGACCAGAGACGATTTGCTTGGTATTAATCTTAAAATTATCAAACAGGTTGCAGAAGGAATTAAAACAACATCGCCTGATGCCTTTGTAATATGTATAACTAATCCCTTAGATGTAATTGTAATGGCTTTACAAAAATATTCAGGGCTTCCTAAAAATAAAGTAGTAGGCATGGCAGGCATATTAGATTCTTCTAGATTTATTTATTTTCTTTCTCAAGAATTAAAAATTCCAGTAAATAAAATAAAATCTTTTGTTTTAGGCGGACACGGAGATAGCATGGTAGCAATGCTAGGTTCGACAGAAATAGAGGGAAAAAAAATTACTGATTTAGTCAAAGAAGGCAAAATATCAAAAGAAAAATTAGATCAAATAGTTGATCGAACCAAAAAAGGTGGAGCAGAAATTGTTAAATATTTAGAAAAAGGGTCTGCATTTTATGCACCTGCTGCTTCGGGAGTAGAAATGGCGGAGGCATATATAAAAGATTTAAAAAAACAACTTCCTTGCGCAGCTCATCTTAACGGTGAATATAATACAAATAATATCTATGCCGGTGTGCCAGTAATAATTGGATCTAAAGGAGTTGAAAAAATTATTGAATTAAATCTTACATCAGATGAAGAAAAAAATTTTAAAAAATCAGTTGAGACTGTAAAAGATTTATTTAATGCTGCAAAAAAAATTGATCCAGAACTTAAATAATACTTTATTTAAAAAAAATTATTATTTTTTTTTCTTAACTATAAGTTCATTTTTCTTCACATTTTACTATGGCTTTATTGGTATTTTTCCAATAGATAGTTTTTTAATTTACGATGCAGGTTATAAAATTTCTAATGGTTATCATCCATTTAAAGATTATTGGTCTATAACTGGACCTCTATTAGATTATATTCAGTTTGTCTTTTTTAAAATTTTTGGAATTAATTGGTTTAGCTATGTGTTACATGCTGCAATATTAAATTTTTTAGTAACACTTACTTTTTTTTATTTTTTTATAAAATTAAAAATTGATCCAGCTAATAGTTTTCTTTATTCTTTAAGTGCCTCCATTTTGGCTTACCCCTCTGTGGGAACTCCTTTTATGGATCATCATGCGGTAATTTTTTCTATTATTTCGGGTATATTTTTATTCTTAGCGTTTTTAAAAGATAGACCCTTATATTGGTTTTTAGTTCCAATATTCCTTTCCGCATCATTTCTTTCTAAACAAATACCTTCAGCTTACTTATTTTTTTTGTTTACTTTATTTATCCTTCTATTTTGGATATTTTTTTCTCCAAAAAATTACAAATTTATAATTTATTTATTTATAGGCTCGATTTTATCAATATTTATTTTTTTTTTATTTATTTTAGTAAATAAAATTCCTATAAATAATTTCTTCACCCAATATATTTTCTATCCACTGGAGATTGGAAAAGATAGAAACTCCAGTATTCATTTTAATTTTCATAATGTTTTTTTTCAATTTAAGTTTATCTATTTTTCTATGATTCCTTTAATTTTAGTTTTTTTTAAATTACAAAAAAAAAAAATTAATTTAGAGATTAAGAAAGATTATTTTTTACTTTTATTTATATTTTTACTAATTAGTTTATTTTTATTAGGACAAATATTTACAAAGAATCAAATTTTGATTTTTTTCTTAATTCCATTTTTAATTGGCATCTCTCATTTTTTTTGTAACAAATATTTAGAAAAAAAGTTTATTATAATTTTTTTAATTTCACTTTTAATTATTTCAACTTTAAAATTTCATTTAAGATTTAATGAAAATAAGAAATTCATGGAATTAAATAACATGGATTTAAAACTAGCTATCAAAGTTGATAACTTTGATAAATCTTTGAAAGGTTTAAAGTGGATTACGCCAAATAATCCCAACCCAGATAAGGAAATTCAAAAGCTAATAAAAATTAAAAAAATTATTTTATCTGATGACACCAAAAAAATAATTATAACAGATTATCAAATTTTTCCTGCCATCCTAAAATTAAAGAACATTGCGCCAAACAAGTGGTTCGACTCAATGAGTGTTCCAAAAAAAAACAATAAATATTTCGATGACTATAAAAAATTTTTTATTGAAAGTTTAAGATCTCAAAAGATAGAAACAATATTTTTTTTTAATGAAAAAGAAATATATTTAAAGAACATATTTACTAAAGAATGTCTTAACAAAGATAAAATTAATGAAAATTTATCAAAAATTTACATTAAAAGATGTCTAGACTAAATTGGTTTTCAATTTAAGTAATACTTTTGATAATAGACAAACCAATTTTTTTTGGTTTAAAAAATAAATTCATACTTATTAATATTAAATTTATTATAATAACAAAAACAGTAAATAAAATTTTTAAATTTAAACTATCAAAAGAAATAAAAGTTATTAATACTAGTATAATAGTCCGCAATAAAACCGTTTTATAGAAAACAGAAATTATTTTTATTGCATGTAATATTAAAAATTTTAAATTTACTTTAGAATTTCCATAAAATCTTTTATTTTTTTTTATTTCAACAAAAAAAAATTTGTTATAATTTTTTAATACTCCAGATGAGTAAGCTAAGTATAAATTGTTATTAGAAAGAATTCTATTCAATAACGTAGAAGGAAATGCGCTGAAATTTCCAAAATTAATAAATTTTCCAGTTAAGATAAAAGTAATGAATAAACGTAATTGATTCAAAGCTTTAAGCAAATTATTTTCAGTCCTTTTTTTTCTGGAAACAAAAATGAAGTAATCTTTTTTTATGTTTGTTAATCTGATCAATTTTTTTACTATTTTGGGATTATCTTCTCCATCAGAGTCTAAAATAGAAATAGTTGTTTTATCATTTTTTTTCTTAATAATCTTTTGTAAATATTTTAATCCAAAAAAAATAGCTTTCTGACTACCAACATTTTTTTTTAAATTTAGTACTCTCAAATATTTAAAATTCGAATATTCCTTTTTAAAATTTATTTTTTTTGATGAAAAATCATTAATAATAATAATATAGTTATGTGTTTTTGAGGCTTTGAAACTTTGATTAAGAATCTGTAAAACTTTTTTTAAGGAATCCCAATCATTGTACACAGGTAATATTATGTAATTTTTTTTCATTAATACTAAATAAATATAAATTTTAATTGCTAATAAACTTATATTAACTATAAATAGCAAAAAAAAAAATAATTAATGAATATTCACGAACATCAAGCTAAAGAAATTTTAAAAGAATTCGGAGCTCCAGTATCAAAAGGTATAGTTATTTTCAATTTAGATGAGATAAAAAACAAAATTTCTCAATTAACTAGCAATGATTACGTTCTAAAAGCTCAAATACATGCTGGTGGAAGAGGAAAAGCTGGTGGTGTTAAATTAATTAAAAATTTACCTGATTTAATGAGCGAGTCAAAAAAAATGATGGGAAAAATTTTAGTCACTCATCAAACAGGCCCCGAGGGAAAGAAAGTTAAAAGGTTATATATAGAAGAGGCATCGATTATTTTAAAAGAGTTTTATTTATCGTGTTTGGTAGATCGAGAGACTTCCAAAATAGCTTTTATAAGTAGCATCGAAGGAGGAATGGATATAGAAAAGGTAGCGCTAGAAACACCAGAAAAAATAATTACGAATAAAATAGATCTAAAAGAAGGTGGACCGAATAATGAAGAAATAGAAAAAATAATATCTATTTTTGAATTTAACGAAAAACAAAAATTAACTGCAGCGAAAATTATAAAATCACTTTATGAAATAATTGTTAAAAAAGATGCAAACTTAATTGAAATCAATCCTCTGATAATAACAAAATCTAAAGAAATAATTTGTCTAGATGCAAAAATGAATTTTGATGATAACGCAATTTTTCGTAGGCCAGAGATATATAAACTAAGAGATTTAAATGAGGAAGATCCAGCTGAAACAGAAGCAAGCAAACATGATCTCGCATACATTAAACTAAACGGCTCAATTGGCTGCATGGTTAATGGAGCCGGTTTAGCTATGGCAACAATGGATATAATTAAACTCTATGGTCAGGAACCAGCCAATTTTCTAGATGTTGGAGGCGGAGCATCCAAAGAAAAAGTTGCAGCGGCATTTAAGTTAATTCTTTCAGATAAAAATGTAAAAGGTATTTTAATAAACATATTTGGGGGAATAATGAGATGCGATGTTCTCGCGCAAGGTGTAGTCGATGCTGCTAAAGAAATTAATTTATCAGCTCCTTTAGTTGTAAGATTAGCAGGCACAAATTTTAAAGAGGGAAAAGAAATTTTAGATAAATCAAATTTAAAAATTTTATCTGCTTTAGATTTAAACGATGCAGCTAAAAAAATTGTTGAGGCAATTAAATAAATGTCAGTTTTAATAGATAAAAATACAAAAGTTATTTGTCAGGGTTTTACAGGAACACACGGTACATTTCATTCTGAACAAGCTTTAAAATATGGAACAAAGTTAGTTGGAGGTGTAACTCCAAAAAAAGGAGGACAAAAACATTTAGATTTACCAGTTTTTGACACCGTTCAAGAAGCTAAAGAAAAAACATCAGCAGATGCCACAATGATTTACGTGCCTCCAAAATTTGCTGGTGCAGCTATTATTGAGGCTATAGAAGCAAAGATTAAATTAATTGTGTGCATTACAGAAGGCATACCCGTTTTAGATATGTTGAAGGTAAAACAAGTTTTAACCAAAGGCAGTTCACGACTAATAGGGCCCAATTGTCCTGGAATAATTACACCAGATGAATGTAAAATAGGTATTATGCCAGGTAATATTCATAAAAAAGGAACTGTAGGAATAGTTTCAAGATCAGGAACATTAACCTATGAGGCAGTAGCGCAAACTTCTGCTAACGGAATGGGTCAATCTACATGTATTGGAATAGGTGGAGATCCAATTAATGGAACGAATTTCATTGATTGTTTAGAACTTTTTTTAAAAGACAAGGAAACAAAATCAATTGTTATGATTGGAGAAATAGGCGGTACAGCAGAGGAAGAGGCTGCAGAATTTTTAAAAAGAGAAAAAATTAAAAAACCAATGGTGGGTTTTATTGCTGGCTTAACCGCCCCTCCAGGAAGAAGAATGGGCCATGCAGGCGCTATTATTTCAGGTGGCAAAGGAGGAGCTGAAGATAAAATAGAAGCAATGAATTCAGCAGGAATTACGATTTCGAAATCGCCAGCAGATATAGGTAAAACCCTCTATCAAAAACTTAATGGTTGATTTTTATTAATTTATGTTAGAATAAATTTTTAATGTCATCTTCTAAAAACAATACAATATATAAAAAAACATCTTTTTTAGCTGGAAATAACTCAGAGTTTATTTATGAATTTTATGCTGATTATATTTCAGATCCTAACTCTATACCTAAAGGTTGGAGAGAGTTTTTTGATGGTTTAAGTGAAGATCAAAAAATAGTTTATGATAATTTTAAAGGACCTAGTTGGGGTCCACAAAAAAATATAAAAACATCACTAGCTAGATTGAATGAAAGTAAAGTAGATGAAGAAAATTTAAAAGATTTAAATTTGAATACCGTTAAACAAGCCTCAAAGGATTCTGTTAGAGCCATCATGCTTATAAGAGCTTACAGGATCAGAGGACATCTAATTGCAAATTTAGATCCGTTATCAATTCAAAAAAAAAAAGAACACTCTGAATTAAAACCTGAAAGTTATGGATTTTTAAAAAGTGATTATAATAGAAAAATTTTTTTAGACGGCGTTCTTGGATTACAATATGCAGATTTAAATCAAATATTAAAAATTTTAAAAAAAACTTACAGTTCTAATATTGGTTATGAATTTATGCATATGGGAGATCCAGAGGAGAAGTCTTGGATTAGAGATAGAATTGAAGGTCCAGAAAAAGATATAACTTTTACAGAAAATGGGAAAAAAGCAATTCTAAATAAAATTATTCAAGCCGAGGGATTTGAAAAATACCTACACGTTAAATTTGTTGGAACAAAAAGATTTGGTTTAGACGGGGGAGAATCCTTGATACCAGCATTAGAACAAATAATCAAAAGAGGTGGAAGTTTAGGAGCAAAGGAAATTAAAATTGGAATGCCGCATAGAGGAAGGCTGAATGTTCTGGCAAACGTAATGGGTAAGCCATTCAAAGCTATTTTCAGTGAATTTTTTGGCAAAACAGTTACTACTAGAAAAGATTTTGAAGGAGATGTTAAATATCATTTGGGGGCTTCATCAAATAGAGAGTTTGATGGTAACGCAGTTCACATAAGCTTAACAGATAACCCGTCTCATTTGGAAGCAGTAAACCCAGTTGTGCTTGGCCAGGTTCGAGCTAAACAATTTTTTCATAAGGACAAAGAAAGAAAAAAGGTAATTCCTGTTTTAATGCACGGTGATGCTGCATTTGCAGGCCAAGGTATCGTCGCAGAGTGCTTTGCTATGTCAGGTTTACCGGGACATAATATTGGAGGAACAATTCATATAATTGTAAATAATCAAATTGGTTTTACAACTGCACCGAGGTTCGCAAGATCATCACCATATCCGTCTGATGTTGCTAAAATAGCTCAAGCACCAATTTTTCATGTTAACGGAGATGACCCAGAATCAGTTGTCCACTGCGCAAAAATTGCAACTGAATATAGACAAAAATTTAATAGAGATGTTGTAATAGATATAGTCTGTTACCGAAGGTTTGGTCATAATGAAGGAGATGAGCCTTCATTTACACAGCCGATTATGTATAAAAAAATTAAATCCCACCCTACAACCCTTTCAATTTATGGAAAAAAACTAAGCGCAGAGGGTCTTACATCAGAAAATAACTTACTGGAAGAAAAAACTAAATTTAAATATTTTTTAGAAAAAGAATTTAACTCGTCAAAAAGTTATAAATCAGAATTAAAATGGTTTGACGGAGCCTGGTCAAGATTTAAACCAGGTCTTGGAAAAGACAAAAGAGGTTCCAGTGGGGTTGATAAAAAAAAATTAATTGAAATTGGAAAAAAAATTTCAAGTATACCTGTAGATTTCAATATTCATAAAACATTAAAAAAGATATTTGATTTAAGGTTAAAATCCATCAAAGATGGAAAATTGATTGACTGGTCAACAGCAGAAAGTCTAGCTTTTGGAACTTTGCTTACAGAGGGTTTTTCAGTTAGACTATCAGGACAAGACTCTGGAAGAGGCACTTTTAGCCAAAGACATGCAGTATTAAGAAATCAAGATAATCATCAAAGATATATACCTTTAAACAATATTTCTGATGATCAAAAAAATTTTGAAATTATAGACAGCCTACTTTCTGAATTAGCAGTTTTAGGATTTGAATTTGGATATTCATTGTCCGAACCAGAAACGTTAGTTTTATGGGAGGCACAATTTGGTGATTTTGCAAATGGAGCTCAGATAATTATTGATCAATTCATCTCTTCAGGAGAGTCAAAATGGGGAAGAGCTAGCGGATTAGTCATGTTGTTACCACACGGTTACGAAGGACAAGGGCCCGAACATTCATCTGCTAGACTTGAAAGATTTTTACAATTATGTGCTGGAGAAAATATACAGGTAGTTAATTGCACAACCCCATCAAATTATTTTCATGTTTTGAGACGTCAAATGCATAGAGAGTTTAGAAAACCGTTGATTATTATGACACCGAAATCTTTATTAAGACACAAAAAGTGTGTTTCAAATATTTCAGAGTTCTCTCAGAAAAGTACTTTTCATAGAGTTTTAGAGGATGATGCTTATTCAAAGATTAATAATTTACTAGAGCTAAAAAAAAGAGATGATCAAATTAAAAAAGTAGTGATATGTTCAGGCAAAATTTATTATGATTTAATTGAAGCAAGAGAAAGTTTTAAAAATAATAGTGTAACGTTCATAAGATTAGAGCAACTCTACCCATTCCCAGTTAAAACTTTAGCAAATATTTTAAAGAGATATGTAAAAGCGAAATTCATTTGGTGTCAAGAAGAACCCAAGAATATGGGGGCATGGAACACTGTAAGAAACTATATAGACAGAACTTTAGAAATGATAGATTTTGGTGATAAATCCGTTAAATATATAGGTAGAAAAGCTTCTTCGTCTACTGCGACGGGAAATATGAACAAACATCTTGCACAACAAAAAGAAATATTAGAAAAGATATTAAAAGATTAAATGGTAGAAAAAATCACAGTACCTACACTTGGCGAGTCAGTAACTGAAGCTACAGTTTCTAAATGGCTTAAATCAAAAGGTGAAAAAGTTACAGTTGATGAACCGCTTGTAGAGCTAGAGACAGACAAGGTTAACGTAGAGGTTCCCTCACCTATTAACGGAATACTCGATAGCATTTCTGTAAAAGAGGGTGAGACTGTAAATGTAGGGTCTTTACTAGGAACTGTTAACAACTCTTCAGCTGTTAAAAATGATGTTCAAGAAGTAAATAATTACAATCCTCCAAATAAAAAAGAAGAGAAAATTATTCCTAAGCTTTTTGAAAAAGAAAAAATTTCGAAGCCAAAAAAAATTAAAGAAAAAAAATTGGAGGAACCAAATCTAATTTTAGGGGATGAAGAACCATTAATTTTAGAACAGGAGCATGAAGAGAAAGTGCCTCAAAAGGCAGAAAGACAAATTTCTCCAGCAGCAAGAAAAATGGCAAGTGAAGCTAAAGTCGATCTTAGAGCTATTGTAGGATCTGGAAAAAATGGTGTTATTTTAAAAGAAGATATAATGAGTTTGATGGGATCTAAACCTTTACCATCTGAAAGAAAAGTAAAACATGGACCCGAAGAAAGAGTTAAGATGACTAGGTTAAGATTAACTATTGCAAAAAGATTAAAAGAGGCACAAGAAAATGCCGCAATGCTTACTACTTTTAATGAAGTCGATATGAGCGAAATTATTTCAATGAGAAATCAATACAAAGATGATTTTCAAAATAAATATGGTGTTAAATTAGGGTTTATGTCTTTTTTTGTAAAAGCTTGCGTAATAGGGTTAAAAAATTATCCAGTGATAAATGCTGAAATTCATAATGAAGAAATAGTTTATAAAAATTATTATAACATAAGTATTGCCGTAGGAACTGATAGAGGTTTAGTAGTTCCTGTTCTTAGAGAGACAGACGAAATGTCATTTGCTGATATTGAAAAAAATATTGGAAGTCTTGGGCAAAAAGCAAGAGACGGAAAAATTACTATAGAAGATTTACAAGGAGGAACATTTACTATTACTAATGGCGGCTTATATGGATCAATGCTTTCGACTCCTATTTTAAACCCACCTCAATCTGCAGTTCTAGGAATGCATAACATTATTAAAAGACCGGTAGCAATAAATGGCAATGTAGAAATAAGACCAGTAATGTACCTAGCTCTATCTTATGATCATAGAATTATTGACGGTAAAGAAGCAGTATCTTTTTTAAAAATAGTTAAGGAATCTTTAGAACAACCACAAAGACTGTTTTTAAATATATAATAATGGATAATAATTTTGATTTAGTTGTTATAGGCGGTGGACCAGGAGGTTATGTTTGTGCAATTAGAGCAGCTCAATTAGGATTAAAAACAGCATGTGTTGAGTCCAGAGGTACACTTGGAGGAACATGTCTAAACGTAGGATGTATACCATCAAAAAGTTTACTTAATTTGTCTGAAAACTTTCATAAAGCAAAAAAAGATTTTAATCAGCAGGGTATAGAAATGGATGGCATAAGATTAAATATTGAAAAAATGATGGCTAATAAAAATAAATCTATACAAGTGCTAACAAAAGGTGTTGAGTTTTTATTTAAAAAAAACAAAATTACATACTTTAAAGGAAAAGGGGTATTATTTTCAAAAAACGATGTCGTTGCTTATGAAAGTAACATCAAAAGAATCAACATAAAAGCCAAAAATATTGTAATAGCTACCGGTTCCGAAGTAGCCTCTCTACCGGGAATTAATATTGATGAAAAAAATATAGTTTCATCTACAGGCGCACTATCTTTTGAAAAAGTACCAAAAAAGTTAGCAGTAATTGGTGGCGGTTATATTGGTTTAGAAATGGGTTCTGTTTGGTCAAGGCTTGGTTCAGACGTAACTGTTATAGAGTACTTAGATTATATAACGCCAGGAATGGACAGAGAAATTTCTAATGAATTTCAAAAAATTTTAACCAAACAAGGTATTAAATTTAAAATGGGTTCAAAGGTTGAGTCACTTAATAATAACGGAAATTTGGTGTCTATAAAATACACAAATGTTAAAGACTCAAAAGAGGAAATAATCGAAGTTGATAAAGTTTTAGTATCTGTTGGAAGAAAGCCATATACTGAGGGTTTAAATTTAACGAAAGTGGGAGTTAAAAAAGACACTAAAGGTCGAATAGAAGTAAATGAAAAATTGCAAACCTCAGTTAATAATATTTATGCTATAGGAGATGTTATCAAAGGTCCAATGCTAGCTCATAAAGCTGAGGAAGAAGGAATAGCAGTAGCAGAAACATTAGCTGGCCAAGCAGGACATGTAAATTATGATGTTATTCCTGGAGTAGTTTACACTTCCCCCGAAGTAGCTACTGTCGGCAAAACTGAAGAACAGTTAAAAGCAGAAAATAAATCATACAAAGTTGGCAAATTTCCGTTCATTGCTAATTCAAGAGCAAAGGTTAACAATGAAACAGACGGCTTTGTAAAAATCTTAGCAGACAGCAAAACAGACAAAGTGTTAGGTGTCCATATTATTGGACCACACTGTGGAGATATGATAGCCGAGATGGCTCTGGCAATGGAATTTGGCGCTAGCGCAGAGGATATAGCTAGAACTTGTCACGCACACCCAACACATACGGAAGCAATAAAAGAAGCTGCTTTAGCTGTTGATAAGAGACCAATTCATTTCTAAATAAATAAAATTCAACTAGTATTAATTAATGAAAGTACAAGTGCTGTTACCGAAGGTATTTAACTTTCCATTTACATATCACAATAATCAAACTTCATTGAGAATTGGAGATTTTGTCGAAGTACCCTTTGGTAAGAATAAAGAAATAGGGATAGTGTGGAAAGGCAAAATTTCTGATTTAAAAAACATCAAAATCAAAAGTATAAACAAAAAAATTAAAAACTTTTCGTTAAATAAAAATTTAATAGACTTTATTGAGTGGTTTGCGGCATACAACATGATGCCCTTAGGACTTGTTTTAAAGATGTCAATAGGCAGCAACCTTACTCATATTAATAAAAATGATAATGAATTTGATCAAACATCAAAAGAAATAAAAAAATATTATTTAAATGACGAACAAAAAAAGGCTTATAAATTTTTAGATTATCGAGATGATAAATTTACTGTTTCAGTACTGCAAGGAATAACAGGTTCAGGTAAAACACTTGTATATTTCGAAAGAATAAAAAAAATTATTAATAAAAAAAAACAGGCTTTAGTATTACTTCCAGAAATTTTTCTTACAAATGAATTTAAGTCAAGATTTATAGAATATTTCGGCTTTGAGCCTGCAATATGGCATTCAAAAATTACTCCTAAAAATAAAAGAATAATTTGGAAAGGCATAATTAATAATAAAATAAAATTAATCATAGGAGCGAGGTCTTCTTTGTTATTACCGTTTAATAATCTTGGAATTATAATTGTTGATGAAGAACACGACACGTCTTATAAGCAAGATGATGGTGTCGTTTATCATGCTAGAGATATGGCAATATCAAGAGCATCAATTGAAAATATACCTATACATTTAATTACTTCTATCCCCTCAATAGAAACTTTTAACAATATTCAAAATAAAAAATTTAGACATTTTAAGATCATTAAAAGATATAATAATTACCCATTACCAAAAACAAAAATTATAAATTTAAATATTAAAAAAGTTAAAAACACTTTTATTGATTTAGAAACTATAAAGTTAGTTAAATTTTTCTTAGATAAGAAGCAACAAGTATTATTTTTTTTAAATAGGCGAGGTTATGCACCTTATTTAATTTGTAAAAATTGTGGTTACAAACAAACTTGTCCTAATTGTTCAATGTATTTAACTTTTCATAAAAATAAAAATAGGGCTATCTGCCATCACTGTTCACATGAGAAAGAAATATTTAGAATTTGTAATGATCAGAAAAATTGTGATTTTATTATGTACGGACCAGGAGTTGAAAAAATATTTGAGGAAGTTGTTAAAACTTTTCCCTCTTATAAAGCTGAAATTTTTTCAAGTGATCACATGAGAAAAAAAGATCAAGTCGCATCTTTATTTAATAAGATAATGAACAATAAAGTAGATATTTTAATTGGCACCCAAATGATATCGAAGGGTTTTAATTTTCCAAAATTAAACTGCATTGTAGTTATTGATGCAGATTTTTCTGGAAGAGGTTACGATCTTAGAACTACTGAAAAGAATATTCAATTATACCATCAATTAAGCGGAAGAGCAGGTAGATTTAGCTCGGACTCATTAATTATTTACCAGACCTTGACTCCCCAGGATGTTACTTTAAATGAATTAATAAAAAATAATTCTGATGAGCTTTTAAAAAAAGAATTAATTTTAAGAAAAAAAAATTTATTGCCCCCCTTTTCAAGACTAATTTCAATAATTGTTTCCGCCAATTTACATAGTGTTAGCATTGATGGCGCTAAAGAAATTAAAAATCATTTAAAAAAAATCAATGAAATCGAAGTGATGGGTCCTGTTGACTCCCCGTTATTGAAAATTAAAAGGAAATTTAGGTCCAGACTACTAATAAGATATACTGGAAAGACTTTGATACAAAAAAAAATTACAAAACTGCTAAATACGCTGAAAATATCAAAAAAAATTAAACTTATGGTTGATGTTGATCCAGTCAATTTTGCATAATTACCAAATCGCAACTTGATCAAGATATGTTCATATGATACCAAACCTTCATTATTTCACATTAATACCAAACATTAAATGAGCGCAAAAAAATCTTTCTCCACAGAAACTTCAGAAAGGTACTCGCGCGCTTTATACGAAGTCGCTAAAGAATCTGGCGAACTAGAAAAAGTTGAGGGAGATTTAAAAAATTTTGAGTCGATGGTAAAAAACAGCATTGAAATCAATAACTTTATACACAATCCAACTCAAAGTGTAGAAAATCAAAATAGTTTAGTTAGTTTATTATCTGAAAAGTTAAATTTTTCTAAAAATTTA
>Ga0209425_10004643_pt1 | contig 13852 bp, 11 predicted proteins | sample COG_05_FD_184749 | JGI IMG/M metagenome (GOLD analysis project Ga0209425, IMG submission 184749) | Pelagic Microbial community sample from North Sea - COGITO 998_met_05 (SPAdes) (version 2) | ecosystem: Environmental > Aquatic > Marine > Neritic zone/Coastal water | place: Helgoland, sampling... | reverse complement strand
CCGCCCCCGCCCGCGCCCGCCGCCGCCGCCGCCGGTACCGCCGCCGGCGCGCTCCTCACCCCGAAGAGCGTGTAGCACATCGCGCGAACCCACTCCGGCGTCCTAATCCACCGCCGGCCCCCAGTCCTCGGATGAAGCACCGCCAGGAAATAGTACAAATGTCCCGCCAGTATCCCCAACAGATCGGGCACCGGGTCTTGGCCCATGACCAGTCCCATGCCTAACATACCCCACGGGAGGTAGAACGCCTTCATTGTGATCATGCCCATGATGCTGGTGTTGGCGTTGGGGTTCTCTCGGCTCCACAGGTACAGCAGCGTGAAGACCAGGGACGGGCCGAAGAATGGAATCTGAATGGACGGGACCAACACGGGTATGGGCAATAGGACTCCGACGCAGAGGAGGACCATCCAGACAAAGTCGGCGATGCGCCCCGCGAACGTGTGTTGCTCAAGGAACACGCCGTACCGAGCGCTGGTGACGGTAGATTGGGGGAGTGTGGGATGGAAACGTTCGTCAGTTGGATGATGACCTAGATCATTACATTACGGAGGGATTAATTGAATTGTTCGGGGCGCGGATTTGACATCATCGATCGGGGATCTTCGCGGGTAGGTATCGTGCGCTATCAAGCTCGTACTCACATCATCATCATGCGCATGAGGAACGGGAATGAGAACTTCCCGAGGAAGCAAAAGTTCGTCAGCAGCCGCCAGACTTGGAACTTCCCCTTGACCAACGCCCAGTTCAGGTACAGGTTCCTCAGATCTACCAGCCCGAACTGCGAGAGGAGCGTGCAGGCGAAGCACGCGGTGCCCCACGCCTTGGACACGGGCGGGAGGGAGTTGTACCAGTCGCTGGGACTCGCCGCTGGTGCCATGACGACGGAGTGGTCGCGTTCGGTGGTTCGATGACGCGGGGCCCGTTTGTTGAGACGGACGCGCGCGAGGTTGACTGATGAAATCGAAGGGATGAAATTATTTTTCTCGGCCAGTCACGTGCTGGGACACCGCCGTCGTCAGTTTGGGGGAGCGCGGAGTGCGGGGCATGCGGGCGACCCGCGAGCTCCTCCGCGCCGTCGGCATCGTCACGAGGCTGAAGCATCGACCGGCGGCGGCGCACGACAACACATCCCGGCGCGCCGTCGCATCGTTCAGCACGACACCACTCGCCCGTCGTCGCGATGATGGTGGGGACCCACAGCGAATCATGCCCGCGCTGGTGCGAGTGTCGTCGCTGACGGACGACGCCGACTTCGACGGCGTGGTGCCGTTGTTGGTCGAGAAACTCACGAATGTGATCCGTGCGGTCGACGGCTCGAACCCCGTCGCGGTCGTGACGTCACGAAACGACGACGCGGCGCGCGGCATGACACGCAGACGACTCGAGCACCAATCAGGCGCCGTGACATTATTCCCCGACCTCCCATCGGCGTTGTCGGCGACGACGACGAGAGAGCGCGGTCAGGCGGTGAGTAACCCCGCGATCGACGACATCAATCGGTCCGCTCGGAAGGAATTCAACTACGACGCCAAGTTCGCCGGGGACGTCGACGTCGACGACGTCGAGCTGCGATGCACCAAGCACGACTGGGGGGCCAGCGACGGATTGGATTCAGAAGTTGAAAATCTTCAAAGAGGATCATCATCAACCGCGACTTCGACGTCATTCAACGCCATCGTCGTTCACGCGTGTGATGCATCGGATGAGACGGCGTCACATACATCGTTAAACGTCGTCGTGATCGATGCGCTGGCCATGCTCGCGGACCACGGCGACTACGGCGAAGTGATCCCGTTGGATGAAAAACGAATTGAAAAGTTGAAAGCCGCGGACGTGGTCGTGATGCACCACGCGTGCTTGCTCCCCACGCCCGCGAGTACCGAGGCGATCGAGCGGCACTTGATGGAACACGTGGGGACTTTGGGAACTGACGATGACAAAAAAAACAGTTTAAACGCCCCAGCCGTGGTTCGAACGCGGGTCCGATGCGTCCGAACCGAGCGACTTCACCGCTACGCCGGAGCGTCCCCGGCGCACGAGTGGACGCCGCCGCCGTCGAGGCTCCGCGGCGCGCGGGTGCTTGGCATGACGGGGTGTAAACGAGGCGACGGGCGAAGGCGGGGTCTTGCGCGGTTGTTGGAGAACATGGTCGCGCCCGCCGTGGACGATACAAAGAACGGATACGGACTGAGACTGAGGCGAACCGGACAGGCTGAGGTGAGTTTATTTTAATCTTTGTATGCGCAATTGGTCTGACGGCGTGTTTTGTCAACAGGTTCGAGGCGTCGACGAGTCTAATAACGCCGATGGTTTCTTCACCCGAACGTTTCTAGAAACGGTCGTGGAAAGGTTCCGCGAGATGCACCGGGTATCCGGCGACGTGGGCAGCGCGGAGGCGCGGCTGGTGCTGTCCGAGCGGGACGCGTGGCGGCTGCTCACGGGCGGGTCGCGGGATCGAATCCTAGACGGGTTGAATTTTTTGACCGCCGCGGATCCGCTGGTGCTATCCTTCGCGCTCGCGTTGGAGGACGAGAACGGGATGGCCGAGGAGACGTTGAGAGAACGTATTCGTCGTCACCTCGCGTCGTCACGTGGGTAGCTAAATTGGGTATAGCTAATTAAACATCATAGTAGTATTAATAAACAGGCGGCATTTGGAGCTTGGCATTTGGCTAAATGTGTAAATTGAAGCGGGCACTGACTCTCAGTTCCATCCGTCACTAGCATATCTCACGGCACGAGCCCTGAGGTAAACTCCGGGAGCCAGTACAGCGCGATGAGCCCCGTCGCCACCACCTTCGTGGTGATCGCCACCGCCCCCGAGATGTACTCGGGCACCCCCGCAGCCTGTTTCAGCTGAGCACCAAGAATGACAAACAGCACTGTTAAAAAAACACGACGTCAGTATACTAATTGCCCATATAAACATAAAAATACAGAAAACACTAATAAGAATATTACTCACCTGGGATCAAGAGTCCGATTGTGTCTCCGCTCATCTTGGGATCCAGAACGTACGTGATGAGATCCTCGCGGTTACCCGGGATGAGTATGATGCCGTCGGACCTGACCACGCTGCCGTTGATCGACGACGTCGTCGCCGGCTTTGTGACGTATTTGTTACTGAATCCTTCCGCGCACCTCTGAGATTCCGGATGTTTAGCGCACAGTTTCGCGTATCGCGCCTTTTCTTCCTCGGCGGTCAGCCCTTTGATCTGCTTGAACCCGCCGGCTTCGAGCTTATCCTGGCGCTTCTGCTCGGCGACGCCGATGGCGGACGTGAAGTAGCCGTACTCGTTCGGTGCCTCGAAGCCGCTTCCGAAGTATCCCCCTTCCGCGTCGCCCGCGGGGGTGGTGGTGGTACCGGTAGCGGGAGGAGGAGGAGCATCAGCCTTGACCGCGGGAGCCTGCCTGGCCCTGGCCACCGCTGAGACGGTCATGACGCGCGCACGGCCGCGAGTGGCGGCGCGGGTGAGACGCGCCGGCTTGATGCCCGGGCGCGTGGACGAGAGCGACAGCGACATGGAGAGCGCGGCCATGGCGAATGCACGGGCGTCGCGGAGGGAGAGATGTGAAGGCCGGCGTCACCGATATCCGTGCCAAATCAGCCGGCGGATCGACGACTCGTGGCTCACAGTGGGCACCGTCGACGTCACCCCCCCACCCGAGCAGAGCAGACGTCAGCGCACAGCTGTGCGTTCGTATCGGTTCCACCATGGCGGCATCCAACGCGGCCAAGAGGCTCATGATCTTCGGCGGTACCGGCTTCGTCGGCTCCGCGATCGCGCGCGAGGCGGCCAAGCGCGGCCTCCTCGTGCAGTGCGTCACGCGCGGTGGAGACGCCCCGGCGCATCTCAAAGATGAACCTTGGGCGTCGTCCGTGACATGGCTCCGGGGCGACGCGCTCGACCCGTCGTCGTACAAGGAACACATGCGCGGCGCGGATGCCGTCATCACGTCCGTCGGCCGACTCCCGTTCCCGAACCTCAGCCACGAAGACATCGTGCGCGACAACGGAGAGACCAACGTGACGCCGGCGAAGTGCGCGAAAGAAGTGGGCGTCGATCGATTGGTCGTCATCGGCGCGTCGGTCCCGCCGATACCGGGCGTGGGATGGGGCATCTCGCCGACGTCAGGGGTGTACGCCGCGGGGTACGCCGCGGGTAAGTCAATGGCGGAAGCGCACGCGCGGGACGAGTTCGTCGGCGCAGGGCACGGCGGGCGAGGCGCGGCGGTGCTCAAACCGGGACCAGTCTCAGGTGAGTTTATTTTAATCTGTAGTTTTCTATATGCGCAATTAGTTTGACGTCGTGTTTTTTTTGTTTTTTTAACAGGCACGCGAATCACGGGATCCGGATCCAAAATACCGCTGTGGGCGGCGTTCGGGCCGATGGCGGCGGTCATGAACGCCCTACCGTTACCCGCGGGGATGAAGCAGATGACGCCGGTGTCCGTGGACAACGTGGCGAGGGCGGCGGTGACAGCGGCGACGAACGACTCCTACGCGGGCAAATTTACGCAAATCTCAAACGCCGAACTCATCGAACGATACAACCAGTAGCTAGGCACTAGCGCGTGAACAATTGGGGTTAAGGATGGACGTTTAGTAGTTGTTCATTGAAACACACGCGCGTTTGTTAGTGAAGTGGGTGGACTACCCAGTCACGCGTTCACCACCACTCACCGCACTCAGTTGAAAACCTGCCTGAGCTCGATGACGGCGTCGCTGACGGACCGAACTCGCGCCATGATGGCGTCGCGTTCCTTCTCAACCTGTACACAACAAAACACGCGTCAGTCTAGTTGCCCATAAGAGAGAAATAAAAGTAGAAACGCACCAGCTTTGAACCGAAGATGGCGTTGAACTTGTCGGGGTGCCACCGCGATATGGCTTTCACAATCTTCTTCTTCCGCGCCGCCGCGTCGTCCTTCGGGGTGAGGAACACCACGTTGGACGGCAGCGGCCACGGAACGTCGCGCTCGCGGATGGAACCCATCGCCTTCAACGCGTCGTACGCTTCCACGTGTTTGGCGTATATTTCGTCAGTCGCCGTCGCGAGCGTCATCGATCCCGCCTTTTGCCGAATCTTCGCCTCCGCCGCCGCCTGCCGCTGCTGGTGCTCGCGGTGCGACATCTCATCCTCCTGACGCCGCCGAAGCTCCTCCATCATCTCCTTCTGCGCCTTCTTCGTCTTGGCGCGTCTGGCTTCCAATTCTTTTTGTTTGCGGTCGGCTTCGTCGCGGATGGACTTTTCCCTTGCTTGCCTGGCGAGTTCTTCGGCTCGCTTGCGTTCCAGCTCGAGCCTCCGCGTCGTCGCCGCCGGGTCCTCGTCCTCCTCCGGGAGGTCGCCGGTATCGTCGTCGGGGACGTCGTCGTCCTTGTCGGCGGCGGCGGACTCGAAGTCGGGCTGCTTTGTGTTGTGCGTGTCCTCGGCGGAGGCGTCCTCGTCGTTCGCGTCGACGTCCTCGTCGTCGTCGTCGTCGAGGATGGGTTTGCGACGCTTGGGGGGCTGGGACTTGGTCCGCGGGGCGGTGTGCGCGGATGCCGCGCCCGTCGCTTTGGTTCCCCCGGTGCCGTAGAACCCCGAGGGCGATGAGCTCTGGTCGGGGCGCGGCGGCGGTGACGTCCCGGAAGCATCCGGATTCTTTTGCCAAGCTTCGTATTCCGTCCTCCACTGCTCCATATCCGCCCGCTTCTTCTCCATCTTGGCCGCTTGCGCGGCGTCGCGCTCAGCCTTGCGCGCGGCAGCCTCCTCGCGCTTCACCTGCGCCTCGCGGCGCCTGCGCTCAGCCGCGGCTTGCTTGTAGTGCAGCTCCTCCTCCTTGAACTTACGAGCCTCGTTGAGCGCCGCTCTCTTAGCCTCGGTGGCTTTCACCTGTGAACAAAACACGCCTGTATCAGTACAATTGCCCGTACGGACGGAAATATAAATAAACTCTCACCTGTTCCTCGAGCTTGACCGCCTCCGTCTCGCGTCGCTCGCGTTCCTTCTCGAGGCTCGCGGCTTCCTTCTCGACAGCCTTCCGGGCGGTTTCCAACGACGCCGCGGTCGCCTTCGCGGCGTCCAGCTGCGCGTTCAGCTTCTCCCGGTCCCGATCGCACTTGTGCCGGTCGGACTCGAGCTTGGATTTGATCAAATCAAATTCTTTTTGTTCCGAGTCCAACGCTTTGCGTTCCTCCCGTAACGCCCGCCTCGCCTCGACGACCGTTTCTTTCTCCTCCTTGAGCTCCTCGACGAGCGCCGCGGCGGCGCGCTTCTCCTCTTCGATCTTAGCCTTCTTCGCGTTCACCGCCGACTCAATCTCCTCCTTCTCCGCCTTCATCTGTGAATGTGAAATAAAAAAAAGTGGAATTGCCGTCAGTCGATTTGCCCGTACGGAAATTATATAAAATGTAACTCGTACCTGTGAGACGCGTTCGAGCTGCGCGGAGAGCTTTGCGGCTTTCGACGCTTCGCGCTCGTTCTCAGCCTGCTCGCGCTTGCGCTTCTTGGCGAGCTCGTGCTCCGCCTGTTCCAGCTGTGCGGTGATGAGCTTGCGCTGCTTCTCCTCGAACTTAGCCTTGTGTTGCGCCACCTTTGCTTCGCACTTGACGCAGCATCCGAGCGTGGCGAGAAAGACTTTCTGCTGCGCGGGCGCCTGGCCTTTGAGTGTGGTGAGTGTCTTCATGAGTCGCGCGCACTCGGCGGGCAGGGCCTGGATGAGAACCTTGACGTTGGCCTTGTCCTCGATGGTGAGCTTGCCCTCCTTGACCTGCTTGCCGTAGATCGCCTTGATGTGGCCGACGGACATGTCGTTCGCGGCCTTGTCGCCGCCGAAGCGAAGGACCCATGCCCGCTTCGCCGACGTAGTGAGGTCGTCCACTTTGTGGTTCATCCCTGACCGGACGTTCTCCTTGTCGCGGGACGCATCGATGAGCTCGACGTGCCTGAGAACGACGACGATGGATATCGGGGTGGTGGGATATCGGTGAGTTGTTTAGGGTCGAGACGGGTGATGGGTACGGCGGCGTGAGGGAGAGGCGGATGCCAAGGACGCGCGGGTTCAATCGATCGAATCGGGGGCATTTCAAAAACATCATCATCGCACACGGGGTTGGACGTGGGAGGAGGGACTGGACTCACTTGAGCGTGTTGCTGCTCACGATGCCGTTGCGCTCGAACTTGGCGTCGACGTTGAAGCACCAGACGTCGGCCATGGTGTCTCGCACGCGACAGAGCCCTCGCGTCCGTGCGTCGTCGTGAATGAGCGACGGCGGTTCAAACGGGCGCCCGGCTGTCGATTTCTGGGAGCGATCATTTGAACTTCGAAAAACTGGCTTGTTCGATTTGAACGGCGAATCGACTCAAGAATTTACTGGTCAAGAATTTGCTTACAAGCGCTAAGCGCCGATCATCATTTTTGTCGATCGTCACGTCAACATTTGGGAGGACCCAATAATCTTCGTCTCTCGAGGACGACAAGGACCCGGCCTTCTTGTCGATCGAATCGGAACACCCCAAGGTATTGGGGCGGGACGAATTGAACGAGTCCGTCGATGAGCTGAGCTTACTGCAGCGCTGCGCTAAAACTAAGAGCTAATTGTAATTGTTCGCGACGCGCACTCTCGATGCCCACGCGGAGAGGCGCGTCGTCTTCGTCATTTATGTGATTCAACGCCAATCAGCGCCGCACATTCACGCCGACGACTGCGGTAGACACTCAGAATCGCCTGTTTGGATAGGCGCCGGGCGGCGGCGGCGCGGCTCCGCGCTCGTGCCTGAACCTGCAGTTATCGCCGTGGTAGCACCCTTTCGGCGTGTTGAAGAAGGCGCACATCCCGTTCCCGCCCGGCATGGGGCCCTTCTGTCCGCCATCCGCCAGCGGCCTCCACGCCTCGTGCGTGTGGCCCTGACCGGGGATCCCGTTGGGTATAGATCCCCCAACAGGACCGCCGCCCAAGCCGGGAGGCATCGCGCCTTGGTTGTACGCGCGGCTGCCCATCCCCGGGCCCATGGGGGCATGCGGCGGGGGGGCGCCGAACGAACTAGGAGGGACGCCCCCCGGCGGCAACGGCGGCGGTCCTCCGCCGTTCATTCCTCCGCCGTTCAATCCGCCGCCGTTGCCGGGTCCACCCTGAACCTTGAGCGCGCCCGATTGCACCGACTGGAGAAGCGCCTGGAGGGCGCTCTGATCGATCCCGCCCGTACCTTGGCCACCGGGGTTCCCTCCTGGGTTACCTCCTCCTTGGCTCCCAAACTGTTGGAGCATTGACTGCAGCTGGTTCGTTCCAGGCGGGGGCGGGCCGCCGGGTAAAGGCGGGTTGAATGCGGTTGAACTTTGTTGAACGTTGTTGAACCCACCGCCACTCATCGGCGGCCCCGCGTGCGACGGCGGTGCCTTGGGCGGGGGTTTGGTGGACACCTCGATCATCGTCGGTGGATCGACGGACGATCCTTGCGATCCGTGAGGGGCTTCCCGCGGCGACTCCGGGATTTGATCCGGGGACCTGTACTTGACCTCGAATTCACCTTTCCACCTCGACTGAAGCCGCCCGCGTTCGCCCGAGTCCCGTCCCGGGTGAATATCCCATCCCGGCGGGTACTCGATGCGCCTCGGTTGGACCCACCGGCCAGTCGCCTTCATCTCGTTGAGTCGGCGCACTCGAGTGAGGTTCGCCGCTCGTTGCTCCGCGGCCTTCTCCTTTTGCTGGCGCTCTCGAGCCTTGGCGATCGCGGCGCGTTCGTCTTCATCCTCGGGCTCCACGTCTTCCTCTTCCTCCTTCTCCTTCTGGCGCGCGGCGTCGCGTCGTTCCTGCGCGGCGCGGCGGCGCTCCTCGGCGGGATCCGCGGACTTGTCCGCGACGATGAAATCATCCTTAAAGAAAAACTTAACCGCCTCGAGCTCGGCGTCCGCTTTCCACCCGATCCCAACCCGGCCTTGTTTCCCAGCACTCTGGAGCTTCTGGAGCTTGGATGACTTCTTCTTGGCGTAGTTCGATTTGGTGAAGAACTCCTTCTTCTTTTCGGGTTCCCGGGATTTGAGCACGCTCCCGACGCCGCCCGAGGAAGTCTTGGAACCTGATCCGGCGCTCGATAGCTTCCCCGCGGTTGGATCCTTGCGATACGCCGCGACGCCCCGGACGTTCACGCCGCCGAAGGACGTCACGGACGACGTGGTAGGCCGCGCGATCGTGGTGACGGTCCGCGCGATCGTCGTCGTCGGCTTGGGCACGCCAACCTTCGTCGCCGTGGGTACCTTGGCGGCGGGCGCTTTGTTGATCCCACCCGTGGATGTCTCCTTGGAGCCCTGCGACGGCGTGCTCGCGCCGGCGGCGGGACCCGTGGGTTCAACCTTGCGGCGCTTCGCAGCCTCCTCGGCGGTCTGCGGGACGAGCGGTCGCTTGTTTGCGGCGTTGGCGGCGTTGGCGGCTGCTTTTTGTTTGGATGATTCCTCGGATTCCTTCTTGGCTCTGGCGTCCGCTGCCTCCGACTCGGCTCGGACAACCGAGACCCACTTTAGTTTCACTCGCTCCGCCTCTTCTATGACCTGTTTCGTGAGATCGTCGTTGTCCTTGCCAGGGGGTTTGTACTTGCGTAACTTGTTGACGAAATTGCCGAGGCCCGTGGAGGACAGCGCGGTGACAGTCATTGGAAGCCGCCGAAACGTCTTGAGCATCTTGAGAACCAAACTGCTCTTGTTCGCCTCCTTGGCCTGCGCGCACCACTCGTGCAAAACCTTGATGCCGTCGGACTTGACGAACGCCTCGGCGCACTTACGATCGTTCGTCCTGTGAATCACGGAAACCACCAACGAACGCTCGGCGTTTTTCATCGCGTTGCGCATGAGCCAGACGAAATTCGGCATCTTCTCCACCAATCGCAAACCGCCGTCGTCGTCCAGAAGGTTCTCGAGCTGCGCCTCGAATATGGACTTTTCGACTGGAGCCTTCTCCGCAACCTTCTCGACGGAAGCGGACGCCTTCTCCACCTTCTTGGCGGCCTGAGCGGGCGCGGGCTTGGGCTTCTTAGCCGCGGGTTGCGTCTTGACCGCGTGCGAAGCTCCAGTCGAGCTCGTCACTTTTTTTCGCCGCCCCATCAGGGCCCTCGCCGCGTTCACCACCGACTCGTCCCACTTGGTACCCACCGGGAAGTACCCGTTGCTCTCCATCCACACCCGAAACGTCCGCCCCTCCGACCCGTCCGGCATCACCACCATCACGCTGTTCTTCCAGTTTTTACACGAGCCTTTTCCCGCGTCGCGTTCAAACTGAGACGGCGGTACTTTTTTACCGTCTGAGTGCAACACGTACTCTTGCTGCTTCTTGTACCCCGCGGGTAACACGGCGGTGCCCCGCATGTCCCCGCACGTCACCTGGACCCGTACCTCGGCGCTGATGCCGGTCTTCTCGTCGTATGAGACGTCTTCGTCGTCGTCGTCGAGATGTTTCCGCGGTGTGTGCGGCTCCTCGTCCATAGGAGTGACCTCCGCCTCGACTTGCTCCTCTTCTTCTTCCTCGCCAGCCTCCGCGTTGGCGATGGAATCCTGGTCGTAGCGGCTGTTGGGCTTGAGCTCGCGCTTCTTTTTCCGGGCCGTGAGGGGCCTGTCGAGGTGTTTGGCCCACATGCTGGCGATCACCGCGGCGACTTGCGGCGGGTCCAGTTCGTACTTTGCCGCCAGCGCGGGTAAGTCGTCCTCTGAGATTGTACCTTGGAATGTCCTGGAGGGTAGGGAGGGCGCGATGCGGGGGCGGGGCACATTGGTCAGCGTCGGCGTGTGAGTGGGTGAATCGGGGGTACGCGCGGGCGTTGAGGCTGCGTCGACGGATGGTAGAATCAGTCGTCGAATCAATTCAATGATTGAAAAAAGAATCGAGTTTCCCACGGTTTTTTCCTTCGCTCGCCACATCTTTTTTTGGAGATTTGCATCGCTTGAAAACTTTTGAGAATTTTGTCCATCTCTGGCTGGCACACATGAGTGAGCATCACACTGACGTCGTTGGGATCGGCGGGTCCTTTTTCGGGGTGGAATCGGACGGTGCGCGATGTACTCGGTATCGCTGTACGCTGTTTCCGTCGAATACGTCGCCGTCTCGAGCGCAGTGAGAGATACAACCTCGGCGGGATCATCAGATGCATTTTTTTAACATCACATCTCAGAAACTGGCACATTCATTCACTGTCATTCACTGGAGCAGACCCTCCCTCCGGCGCGTTTCCGATGGTGTTTGAACCACGGGAGCGGCGCGTTCGGTGTGAGTGCGTTACTTACGGTGCGACGACGCACGAAGCTGGCCGTCCACGATCGCCGCCTAATGTGCCTATCGATTCGGTCATTCGAGTGATGCAAATCAATTGTGCGTCGACATCCCCGAGGTGGCGCGACATCCCCGGCGCGGGGAGTGCAGCCGCCCTCGCGTTCATACGACGATGTAGAGCCAGATACCGACGTAGTTCTCAAAGTTTTCAAGTTCAATATCTCTCCAAGATGTAAACGGCGGCGGCGGGAATCGAACCCGCAAGCGCGAACACAGAAGAGAGGCCTCGGATAGTACAATCTAATTCGCATCACTGGCGAGGCTTCATCTGCGCCCGCACTCGGGGACGACTCCGTCGCCACTCGCGGAAGCTCCATGGGAAAATAAATGTGAAACGTCCATCATACTATTCGTACAGCAGCGGCGGTGGTTACGGCGGGTAAAATACAGGGGTGGGTGCGGGGTGGTGGGGGTGCGAGTCTCCCGACTCATACGCACTTTGCGAGTTCGACTAGTTCCTGTCTCTGCGCCAGTGTCAAATCCGCGAGGGCGTCGTCAATGTCAATCTCATCGGTCGGACCCGCCTCGCCCCGGGGTCCTTCTTCTTCTTCGGCATCTTCTTCGACATCTTCGGCATCGCCGACCGTCCCGTCCGCGGGTCCGGATGCGCCCTCACCGGAGCCCGCGCGGTCATCCTCCGAGGCTTCGCTCTGCGGTTGATTCATGGAAGGGGGCGAGGTCAGGTGATGATTTATTTTTATTTTTCTGGACGTGCGCAAACACAGCTGTGTTTTTTTGGAGACGGGAGGCGGGGGGGCGGGGGCGATGATCGGGTCGGGTCGTCACGCACCGCCGTGTCTCCGTCGATGTCGTCGAGGTTCTCGTCCGATTGCGGTGAAGCCGGCGCGACGCCGGCATCGTCCTCCGGCGCGATGGCTTCATCCGCGAACGCGGGCGGCGCGACGGGCGGGGGCTCGGCGACGGCGATGTCGGCGTCGATGATCGTGCCCTGGTGCACCAGCGAGCCCGGTGAATCCTCACCCCCGGCGTTCGGAGACGCGGCGACGTCCGGCGCGTCTTCGACGACGATCGCGTCCGCGGCTTCCGCGGGCGCGTCGTTCATGTCGACGTCCATCGCGAGACGCGGCGCCGGTAGATCTCCGACGCTCGCGCCGTGGTCAACCGCGCGTCTCCGAGCTAGGGCTCCACCACCGAGTCTTGACGGGATCTGAGGGGATTCTTCAGAATTCCCGCGTTCGTCTCGTCCTCTACCCTGAGCGTCGCGCGGTCCGCGGATGTATCGCGCGGCGCGTACCGCGGATGGACACCCGAAGCTGCGTCACGCACGAAGCTGCGTCGCCTATGTACGCGGGACGGCTAGTCCGTCGCGCGCTCAGCCTGCCCGCTTTCCGGGGAGGCGCTGAGAGTTGTGCCGGCTGGTGGGAATTTTTCGGGTGTCTTCTTTCATCAGTTTTCGCTGGGAAAAAGTTGAAGGTTATGGGTCTTCCAATTTTTTTGAAATTTATCTTGGAAGCTCCACTCGGGTCAGACCGCCACAGCGAGAGGCGAAGATGGACCAGCTGCGGGCGGAGCGCGCTAGGTTCGAGTCGGAGCTCGCCGCGGGCGGAAGCCCCGGCGTGATCCCGGAGACCCCGCTCGGCGAGGGCGGCCACGTCCCGACCGCCGCGGTCGAGACGACGAGAATCGACGACGCACCGGGCAGAAACGACGACTCGGTGTGGGACTCGGACGAGGACGAGCGGCCTACTAACCCGGGCGGCGCGGCGAAGACCCCGATGCCCTCCGAGCTTCTCGCGCGAGGAGCGTCGATGCGCGCGCGCGCCCGGGACGACACATCGACGGCGCGGAATGAGGAGGACGAGGCGGACACATCGACCGAGCTGCTCCCGGAGGTTGGCGAGGATTTGGTCGCATCGATCCGCGGAGCGTTGGACGACGTCGAGCGGGGGCTCCGCGCGTCCGTCGCGGCGTCTTCGCAGATGCGCGCGCTTCACGCCAAACGTGGGACGGGCGAGGCCATCGCGGCGCCCACGCCGGGAACGACAGGCGCGCCGTCGCCGGTCACGCCCGTCATCGGCGCGGCGCTCATGACCGCCCTCGGTGACCTTGGCGGAGATGGCAAAAACGAAGATCCCGAAGCCAAGGCGTACCTCAAGGGCGTCCTCCGCATGCTCTACGACGGCGACGACGACGAAACTGTGGGAAACACAGCTGTGGGCGGTGACTCGGCAACCCCGACGGCACCCGAACAGGTGCCGTCGGGTGCCGACCTAGCGCCGGTCACCATGACCCCGCTCATTGAACGCGCCACGGCGGTGCGGGTCGACGAATGGCATCGTCTGCGCGACGACCCCGACCGCGAATCCGTCGTCGCTCGGTACGTCGCGCACTCGCCGTTGTACGTGGGTGCCGGCGGTGGGAGCAACCTGCCGCCCACGCCGGGGCTGCCCCCGACCCCGGCGGTTGCGGTTGATGGCATGAATGTTCACGAAGAACTCGGTCAAACTTTGAAGGATGGCTCCGATGGGGTTGAATTCAATTCGGATGTATTGGCGTCCGTGAACCCGCCCTCGACGACTCGGCTGGCCGTCA
>Ga0209425_10004637_pt1 | contig 13863 bp, 5 predicted proteins | sample COG_05_FD_184749 | JGI IMG/M metagenome (GOLD analysis project Ga0209425, IMG submission 184749) | Pelagic Microbial community sample from North Sea - COGITO 998_met_05 (SPAdes) (version 2) | ecosystem: Environmental > Aquatic > Marine > Neritic zone/Coastal water | place: Helgoland, sampling... | reverse complement strand
GAGGCTGCTCACCACGTTGAACCACTGGTAGGGCGTCATACTGTCGTGTCACCGGCGCTCACCGTAAATGAATGACACCATCAGTCTTCTGATAAACACGGGCGAGCACTTCGCACAACACACGCAGCCGGCGCCGCTGGGTTGGCGCCGTTCGCGATGGAGCGGCAGGGCGCGCTGTTCACGCGAGCCCGCGAGGAGGCATCGACCAGCGCAGGTGAGCGTCGACCCCGCAGAACATCGTACACACAGAACATCGCACACCGCACACGTCCCTCTCCGTCCAACCCGGAACCCTCCTCTGACATCCGGCACCCGACCCGCCCCCTTCCTCCCTCCCGCAGTGGAGACGCAGACGCGACACCACGAACCGCTGTGGCCGACGGGCCCCAAGTACCGCCGGTACCTCATCCAGTTGTGCGTGCGGGTCACCCTCGCGTGCGAGCGCGCCGCGCGGGCCGCGACGGACGGCGTCGGTCCACCCCCGAGATCCCCGTTCGAGGGCGCGGCGGGCGCGGAGCTGTTCAAGGAGTTCAACCGCGCGTGCGCGGGGCGACCCCTCGAGGTCCTGCACGAGCGCGGGCTCCTCGAACTCTTCCCGCACGTCCGCGGGCTACAGCGCGCGGGCGAGGACGACCTCCCGGTCCCACACGCCGTGACGTCCCCGGGGTGGTCGCACTTTACAGATGTGGCGTCAATGGCCCGGCTGCTCTCCGCGGCGCGGGCGCTGCGGGACGCGGTGACACACCCCGATCGAAGCGGCGAGGGGCACAGGTACGCGGCGCACCAGACCGCGCTGGTGTACAACTGCCTGAACCACGCGAGGGGTGAGGCGTGGGGGCTACGGGCGCGCGTCGAGGAGAGATTCGACGAGGTCAAGAGGACGTGCGAGGTTCTCGAAGGGATCCAGGGCGGCGTCGACGGTGGAGCGGGCGCGAGGCTGCCGCCGGACCTGGCGGAGTGGCTCGTGGGCGTGGCGGAGGAGGTAGAGGCGTGCGTGCTGGGGATGCCGCCCAAGCTCACGGGCGGGTTAGGACCATTACTTAGAAATTGTTAGAAGACGTAAACGGACGTCAGTCGGCGTAGTCGCCGCGCAGAACTTTCTCCAGCACGTAATCCGAAAGCGACCTGCCCTGGCCGCCCGCGCTTCCCGGGCACAAGGACTCAATCTCCGCTTTCATGCCCGTCGAGCACATCGTCGCGAGTTCCTTGGCCCGAATCGATACGTTGGCCGGAGCTGTTGGCGCCAGGACATCCCCGGGGTCCACCACGCCGTCGGCTCGTAGCATGTTCTTAGCCTTGGACTTGTCCAGATCCGTCAGGGGTATGTTCGCGGGGTTGGTGACTAGATCCCCGCTGCGAACGCCGAGCCACTTGACGTCCAGCGCGTACCTGCTGGACTCGAGCACCGACGATGAGGTCCGGCCGCCAGCGCGGTAAGTGTTGAGGATCAAAACGCCGCTGGGGTTCCAGTCGACCAGGCCGAGGAACGGGACGTGCGGGTGCGTCGTCTGCAGCCGCTTCAGGAACGCGCGCGTGGCGAGGTCCGGGAACCCTTTCGCGGTGACCACGACGCAAGGCAGGCGGGTGTGCACGCGCTCCTCGGAGAAGAGCCTGTTGAACACGGCGTGCTTCTCGACGATTAAGACGTAGCGGAAGTCGCCGCGCATCTCCCACCGCGAGATGGCCGCGATGTCGCCCACAATCTGCAGGGACTCGGCCATGAGGCTGCGCCAGGGGGTATCGATGGTCTCGCGGATGGATATCACGCCCCCGACCTCGCCCCGCGGCGCGGTGACCACCCCGAGGGATCGCCGCGACGCGCCGGTGAGAGAAACCACGTCCAGCAGCGTCGAGTTGACGCTGGCGGGGTCCGGGAAGAGCGCCCGAGAAGAAGGAGCTGACGTGATGAGGTAGTAGAGCCCGCGCTGCGTCACCTTCTCGTTCCGTAAGAGGTGCGCGTGGACGAACCCGAGTATCGCCCAGATCCTGGCGTACCTGTGAGCCTTGCGTTTGTTCGGGTCACGAAGTGAGACGGTCGTCGTGGCGTTGAGGGGAACTCGGTGCGCGGCCTGCGCTCCGTCGCCCGCGGCGAGAATCGCGCCGTCGCGTCGCACGTTAGCGATGGTGAAGGATATCGCGGCGTCCGGAACGGGCGTCGCGGGTGGATCCGAGCGGAGGACGGCGAGCACCAAGTCCGCGGAGAGTTTGTCTATCTTACGGCACACCTCGTCGGGAGTGGCGAGCTCGTCGCACTCGTCGATGAAGCCTTCTGGCTCGTCCGCGGGCTCGGGGTCTTCATCGCCCCACTCGTTGACGCCGAGCAGAGGTCCGTCGGTCGCGGCGAGCATGGCGATACGGCGTGTGAGGTGCGGGGTCGTCCGGTCGTGGGTTCGAAGAAACTTGAGACGAAAAAATGTTTGGTCTGTTCGTTGTTTAATTTTTTTGGTCTATGTTGGTCGCCTCCTCCCAGGCCTCCACCCGTAATATTATGTGAACTCTTTTTAGTACCCACCCTGCCACTGCTGCTGCTGCTGCGGAGGGTAACCGCCCTGCTGCGGTGGGTAATTTTGGTACGCAGCCTGAGGGTAGCCGCCCTGCGGCATGGGCGGCATGGGCGGCATACCCTGCGGATACCCGCCGTAAGCCTGCTGCGGCTGCTGCCACTGCTGCTGCTGCTGCCACTGCTGCTGCTGCTGATACTGCTGCGGCGGCGGCTGCGAGGGCAGCGGCGGCGGCGCCTGTTCCCGTGTCTGTTCCCTGTCCGGCACGGGCCTCTGCTTGAAAAAGTTGAGCAGACGATCCACGTCGCCAAACTCTCGCTGTCGGAACCTAAAGCCGCTGGGCTTGACCGACAGGTACTCGTGCCGCACGTTGCCGCTGCGGCTGAGGATCGAGGAGAGGCAGAAGAACCCGCTGTGCTCGTGCGACACCGACAGCGCGTACGGGCGGGTGTTCGGGTACCTCGCCAGCTCAGCCTTGAGGCGCTGGTCAACCTCCCTCCGCGTGCCCCGCAAAAACTTGCGATGCTTGATCACCTTCTTGAGGGAAGAGACGAGCGGCTCGACGAATCGGGCGTACACCTCGTCGAGATCGTCGTAATCGGTCCCCTCGAGGGTGAGCGGGGTGCCTAGCGCCAGGTTGGCGGTGTGCCCCACGCCGGGCTTCTTGCCCTCCTTGATGTCGAAGTGCTGCACCATGCTGTCGAAAATCTTCATCGTGATTGACAGGTTGGTGACCCCCTTGGAGGAGGGGCGGAGGACGATGTCGCCGACATCCTTCTGCTCGAGGAACGCCTGAGCTTGCTGCGCGCTGACGTTTTGGAACAGCGGGTGGTCGATGTTGCGGGAGATGAACGTCTGCTTGGACGCGGCGTCCCTCCGCTTCTTGGGCTTGGCCGGCTTGGCAACCTCGCCGTCCAGCGGCTCGCAGAGGTAGTACTGCTTGTGCCCCCAAGTCTGGTATTCAATCCTCTTCGACTCCTCCGCGGACAGCGCGCTGCCCTTGCACTTGAGGTACACCGTACCCTCCTCGTAGTTGCAGTTGATTATCCGAGCCGCGATGTTCTGACCCACCGCGACCTTGTGCTCCAGCCGGTCCACGGGATTGTCGGAGAGGTCGGATTTCGCGATGTGGCCCATGACGCCGCTCTCGAGCTGCACCAACACGTGACCCTCGGTGCCCTCCTCCCGTCTCGGGGGGACCAGCCTCTTGACCACGCAGTGCACAATCTTACCCGGGGACAGCGACTCGCGCGTCTCGCCCGTGAGCAGCGAGAACTCCTCCCACGTCCCCAGCGGCTGCCACTCGGCGCGAATCTCGCCGTAGGGCTCCCGGAGCTCCATCCTCAACTCCCTCAGCGCCGATAACAGCCACTCGCCGCCGTTCGTTCCCCGCAGGTACTCGGCGTACGCCTTCAAGTCGAGCACCGCGAGCTTCTCCCAGTTCTCCGGGTCCATCGCGCGCTCCAGCGTCTTTCGTTTCACCGACGCCGACGCCGTCTTGAGCTGCTCGTAATCGTAGTCCAAAGCGTTGGCGATGATCTCGAGGCAGTACCCGTACCGCTCGGGGTGGATGCGCGTCGCGTCCAGCACGTCCTCGTCGAGGACACGGAGTGACGTCGCGGCGTTCTTGTACACGCACGGGCCGAGCGCGTCGAGCTCGGAGACGAGCGCGTCGCGGGACTCGAGGGCGCCGGCGGTGGAGCCGCGGACGGCGGAGACGAGCGCTCCGGCTTTGCGGGGACCGAGCCCGGCGACGTAGTGGAGCGCGTACTGCTGCCAGGGGTGAGCCACGGCGGCGTTGAGGTCCACGCCGCATTGGTTGATGACGTCGATGAGCCCGCGCTCGACGACGCCGATCTTTTCCTCCGGGGTGAGGGCATCTTGCAGCGGGCCGAGGTTGAGCGCCTTGGCTTCGCCACCCGCGGCGAGCGCGGCTACGACGGCGGCGCTGTTGCGGATGTAGCGGCCGAGGGCGACGGCGTGGCGAATCTCGGCGGAGTGCTCGAGGAACTCGGTGCGCATGGCGTTGGACGAGGCCGCGAGCGCCGGGATGGTATCGTCGACAAAGTGAAGCGCGATCGTGTTCACCTCCTCCGGGATGGCGCGCGCGTGATCCTCGAGAATCCTGCCGATGACCAACCCGATGCCCTCCTTGAGGCTGCGGCACGCGTGCGCCTGGCCGGGCGCGGTGGCCACGACGCACACGTGCGGGCGGTGCTCGATGATGAACTTGATCAGCCTGTCCATGTCCACCTGCCTCCTGGCGGGCGCCGCGCCTGTGCGACCGCCGGCGGCGATGTTCGGGCACCCTAAAAAGTCAACCAGCTCGCCGTCGGCGTCGAGCATGGCAAAGGTCGTGGGGGGATCCCCGGGACCCCACACCGCGGCCAAAACCCGGACCTCCACGTCATCGCCGTCGCCGAACTGGTCGTGGTCGCGCACGTCCGGCTTCCACGGCGCGAGCGCGATGCGACGCCAGAGCGACTCCCCGCACGTCCTGCGAATCTCCGCCGACGCTTCTCGCTCGAGCGCCGCGGCGGCTTCGCGCGTGAGCGCTGGGAGCAGCGCCGCCTTGGCCCCCGCGAGTGCATCCTTCCGAAGCTTGTTCCATGCGTCCGCCATCTCGGAGACTTCCTCGATGAGGTACGCGGATTCCATCTCGTTGGTGAGCTCGCGGATCACGTTCTCGGGGAGGGCAATTTTGAGCTTGACGAGCCCGTCGCGGTGCGCTTTCAACACGGCGCCAAACTCGGCACCGTTGAACTCGCACGCGGGCTTACCCTGCAGGCGCTTGATCTCCGCGAGTGAGTGGAACGGGTCGATCAACTCGGTGCCCGCCGGGGTGGGCTGGGTCCATACGCAAGCCTTGCGGCGGACGGTTCTGCGGAGCCAGGACCGCACGGCTGGCTCCGCGGCAATCTCCGCGGCGGCGACGTGCACCAGGGAGCGAATGACGGAGGCGACGTCCGCGTAGCCGGTCTCGTCGCCGACGTACACCTCGGCGACGTCCTCCGGGGTCATGTCCGGGACGTTTTGTGAAACCTTGGTTCGGCGGTAGGACCCGAGTGACGCGCCGAGATCCTTGGGGTCGGCTCCGTAAGTCGGGAGGAGGTCGCGGATGCCCTTCTTGCAGTGGTGGGCGTACTGCGAGCGGTTGAGGGGTCGGAGCTGGCGGCTGAGGCCCAGGGAGCCGTCCGCCTTGCCGCTCTGCTCAACCTCGGTGAGCTGCTCGTGGAACCGGAGCGTGAGGTTAGCCTCGACGTCGTTCAGGACTTCCTCGACGGGGGCATCCTCGCACTCGTTGGCCATGCGGGAGAGGAGCGAGAGGTCGCTCTCGGGCGCGGCATCGCGCTCGAGAATCTCCGCCACCGCGTTCACCTTCTTCATCATCTCCTTGCGCCTGTGCGACAGCCGAGCGAACCGACCGTCCCACTCCATCACCTCGTGAATCACGTCGCGCCTGTGCACCCTGCGCTCCAGCACCGCGCCGTTGGCGTCACGCGGCGGCGGCCTGGAGTCGTCGCGGCGGCCCCGCATCAGCGGTTCGACCATGTCCCCCATGTTCTGGGCGATGTACGCAACCTCCAAGCCGTCCTCGTGCACCGCCTTGAGCGTGTTCGCGATGGCGGCTACGACGGCGTCAACCTCCGACTGCGGGAGCTGGCGCTGCTGCGCGACGATCTGCTCGCGTGCCCTGTGCTCCTCGAGGGTCACGTCGTCGGCCCACCCGGTGAGGAGCAGTTCGCCGCCGAAGGTTGGGAGGTCGCGGACGGAGTCCACGCCCATGAGTCGTTCCATGATCCACTTAGCCTCCACTTGGACATCCTCGGGCTTACCCCCCCGCCGCGGCTGGAGCTGCATGCGCTCGGGCCAGTCGGTGGAACGAATGTCGTCGTCCGCCGCGGTGAGCATCTGCTCCTTGACGATGGAAGGCTCGAACCGCGACTGCCAGCCGCCGAAGAGGCCGCCGCCGCCCTTCTTCTTCTTCTTCTTCTTAGCCTTCTTCGCCTTCTTGGGCTTGGGCGCGGCGTCGAGCGCCTCGTCACCCTCCTCCGCGAGGTTCTCGGCATCGTCCTCGGCATCCTCGTCGTCATCCTCGTCGTCATCGTCCTCGTCCTCCTCGGCGGCGACGCGGTGCCTCATGGCGAAGAGTTCGTTCAATTCGCCGAGATCGCCGAAGATGTCCACCGCGTCTTGCAGCTGCTCGGACCGGACGCCGGTGATGTGGGACTTGATCTTCTTGCGCTTGGGCTGACCCTCCTCGCGCTCGATGAAGTCGGCGAACTCATCCTCCGAGTCCTCGTCGGACTCGACGAACTCTTCCTTGGGCGCCGCCTTTTTGTAGACGTCTTTGTCGTCGCGGAGATCTTTGAGCTCCTCGGCGGCTTCAGCCTTGTCGGGCTCGTCCTCGTCGTCGGACTCGCCGAAGAGATCCTTCTCGAGGTCGCCGGTGGTCTTGGGCTTGGCCTTTTCCGCGTCGGACGCCTTCTTGAGCCGCTTCTTCTTGACCCTGCGCTTGAACCCGGTGACCTGGTTGTCCTCGAGGAGATCGTAATCATCCTCGTCGAGCTCGAACTGCTCGCGCCTCTTTCGCTTCTTGGCCGCCTCGTCGTCCTCGTCGGAGTCGTCGGAGTCGTCCTCCTCGATGACGGCGTTGCGATTGCGCCTGCGCCTCACCACGACGCCCTCGTCGTCGGAATCGGAGTCGCCGAGGCCGAGGTCCGCTGGGGAGACCCCGGCGGCGGCCTTCTCGGCGGGAGGCTCGGCGACCGGCGAGCCGGGCGCCTCGGGCGCGGCCGCGGGCTCGGGCTCGGGGGACTCGGACGGCGGCGGGGTGCCATCGGCGGGGGTCGGCTCAGCCTCAGCGGGCGCGCCAGCCTCAGCCTCAGCCTCGACGGGCTCCTCGCGCTCGTCGCCCGACATGGTCTCCACCTCAGATCGCGTAGGGCGTAGGGCAATTCGCGGTGAATGAACCTCACGGACCTCACACCGATCGACGCGAACCTGGGGCGACGCGACCTAGTTGGAGGATCGCCGATCGACGACGTTCCTGACCAAGGACGGTCTTCGACGGCAAGCCACGAGCGAGTGAGCACACGAGTGAGCACACCGGACTCGGTGGTTGTGATCGCGGGCCGATCTCTCTTTCCCGCTTGCTGCTGGCAGCTTTCGCGAACCGACGAGGGGTCCGATCTGTCCGAGGGAAGCCGCGAGAATCTCTGACTGAAAGCACGTGCAGGTGAATTCCCCGGAAATAGCAAAAGTTGGCTCCTTGCATATGGACATCCAGGTCTATTTGCTATTGGGTCTAATTTCGGTTTTTCGGTAAAATTCGCTTGCCAGCTCACATATATCGCCGAGATACGGTTGACACTTCGCACAACTTCGGCAGAGCGAGCGAGATGCTCGCTTCGGCTTCGGCTTTGGCCGAACGGATCGCGAGGCCGGACCCCCGGGCACGGCCTCGAGCCGGGTTCCGGTGTTCCAGGGCTGTTTGGCGGCGCGGTGTCCTCGTCAGACGCAAAGCGAGTTCCGATCGGGGCGACGACATCAAAGATGACGAGAACGAACAACTGACGATACCGAAGACCACGCACGTCGTGTGCATGAGCTTCGACACCCTCGTGGACGCGACGGACGAGATGTGCCTGGTGGGCCACGAGGCTGCCAGAAGGTTCTGGCCCAAGAAGATCCCCGGCGGACCGAACGACTACGCCGACGTCTTCCGTATGCTCATGCCGTGCCTCGAGGAGAGCTCATCCTTCGAGGGCGCGCTCATGGTCCGCGTCATGGCCGAGGAGAACATCGCCGAGCGAACCCGCTTCCGCATGATGCTCAAGCGACGAAAGGCGGAGCGGCTCAAGATGGAGGCGGCGGAGCGAGCCGCGATGGAACGCGCGGTGACCGCGAAGCAACGAGAGAGATTCGAGGCTCAAGCGACGCGCAGAGCCGCTGAGCTGGTCGAACGGCGCAAGGAATACAAACGGGAGATGGAACGGATGACCCAGGGGCGGAGCACTCGCCCGTTGAACCTACGGGAGGTGGTGGCGGCGTGGGACGAGATCAAGCTGCACGCGAGCATGAAGTTCGGGTGCGACTTGCAGACGGACGTCGGGTGGGAGGGACTCACGGTTCAGCCCGCGGGGTTGCAGTCGGTGGTGAACGAGGTGCGGGAGGCGTTCGGAGCCGGGACCGTGACCTTGTCCAGGGACGATACCGGGGACGACGACGAGGAGGAGGAGGAGGCGTGCGAGGAGGAGATGGGTCCTAAGGATATTGAAGAGATTGAAGATGGGCCCGAGATTGAAGACGGGCCCGAAGTTGAAAGTGCCGACGCGAGGACGCCGAAGGAGCGTTGGCTCGCCAGTCACAGGCTTCACCACGGCGCGGCCGAGTTTCTGGAGGCGTGCGTCGGTGAAGGTCACGAGGTACTCGTGCTGGGCGGTCCGTACAGGAGCGCGGCGTGCGTCAGGACCGTCCTGAGCCACCTCGGCGTCGATGTCGTCACCGACGAAGAAGAAGAAGGAGAAGAAGAAGGAGAAGGAGAAGAAGAGGGAGCCGGCTCGGATCAAACGAGGGGCTCCGGGACGGTTCGCGTCGTCGGCGCGGAGGAGGGCACCGCGCGCGGGCTCGTCGTGGGTGCGTACATGCGCGAACGGGAGATGCCGTGGCAGCGGTGGCACCTCGTCGACTCGAGCCTGTCCGAGCTGGAGAGGGTGGCCAAGTCGGAGCTCACCGACGGTTTCTCGGCGCAGTACGCCTCGTGGGTCCCCGCGCTTCACAAGGACAAGGTACGCGCGGAGCACGGCGTCGGGGTGAATTTCATCGATCAGACCGGCCTGTTCGAGATTGTGGGGCTGGAGACGCCGTCGTCGGTGATGGACAGACGGTCGTAGCTCGAGGTTAGACGGGAGGGCCAAAGCCGCCTTCCCGAGAGATGGATTACCAAAAACTTTTCGCGTTGTCATCAATCGGCTCATACCTCCTCGCGATGAGCTACGGGTACCGCGGCGGAGGTAGCATGCGTCCGTTCCTCATCGGCGCCGCGGGGGGTGCTGCCCTCGGCGGCGGTGCGGTGTACGCGTACATCCAGCGCAGGGGGGACGAATCGCCCGCATCATCCAAGCCCGCGACGATGGAGTCCGCGGAGTCGCACCCCGCGATGCGGATGGGCTGGCCGACGGGCACGGAGGACACGCTGCGGGTGAGGAGCGGCTTCGTCGCGTCCTTCGACGCCCGCACCCGGAACCCTCGGTGGGTCCTGGAGGTCATCAACTCGGACACCGTCTCGGGGCCGGGCAACAGGCGACGTTCCGATTTCGTCGAGGACGCCGAGACACCCGCGTCGTTTCGTCCAAAGCTCTCCGATTACCGGGGATCGGGGTACGACAGGGGGCACCTCGCGGCGGCTGCGGGGCATAAAGACAGCCAGCGCGCCATGGACGAGACGTTCGAGCTCATCAACGTCTCGCCGCAGGTTGGCGACGGATTTAACCGGGATTACTGGGCGAGGCTCGAGAGGTTCACGCGGGAGCTGTCGGGGAAGAGCGGCGGTGATGTGCTCGTCGCGACGGGGCCCCTGTTCCTCCCGACGAAGGCGAGGGGCGCGGGTGAGTTAAGGGCACGCGAGCTGGAGGCATCGAAGGGCGGGGGGGACGTGGGGACCGATGGGGCGCTGACCACGGTGAATGGGGCGCTGACCACGGTGCCCAAGGAGGACGTCGCCAGGCCCAAGACGGCGTGGAGGATGGATTATGGATTATTGGGAGACGCGCCAGAGTTGGTCGCGGTGCCGACGCACTTCTTCAAGGTGATCCTGGCGACGTCACCGGGGGGAACGAAGGCTGTCGCGGCCGCGGCGTTCGTCCTGCCTAACGCGCCGATCGCCCCGAACACCCCACTCGGAAAGTTCGCCGTGCCGCTGGGAAAGCTCGAGGCTGCCTCTGGCTTGAGCTTCTTCCGCAACGGAGCGCTGGGCGGGTCGAGGCGGGGCGAGTTTGAACGAGAAGAGGCGGACTACCTCGGCGCCAGGGCGATCACGTCGGGTGGTGGGGATAGTCGTGAGAACAGCGCCAGGGATACGAAGGACACAGCGTCGGTTGGAAAGAAACTGGCGAGGACGACGCACGTGTGCAAGGTGACGCACTGCGTGTTGCCCAGGGACGAATACGCCAAAGGGGGGAGCAAATACAAGCCGGGGAAGCGTCTCAATACGTAATAAGATATATCGTCATTGACAAGTCGATGGGCTTTATCACCTCCACCGTTTCTCCATGTCCTTCTTGATCGCCAGACCCTGAGTGACGAACGCACCAGCCGCCAACGCCACCATCGTCACCACCAGGAGCAGGTACGAAAATTCCTCGTCGAGCATGTCGTACGACCGGCTCGGGTGCAGCCTGGTGAAGAAAAAGTCCAGCCCGTGCGCCACGAACAGCACGGTGGACTCCAAAGACGCGGGCTCGGTGACGATACCCGACAGTTTGGCCACCTGGTGCCTGGTGGTGACCCACGAGTGGGGAAACACCGGTAAAACCTCGCTGTACGGGATGAGCCCCTCCTCCTTGTCGTCCTTGGTGGGCTTGGTCGGCCTCCTCGGGTCCAGCCAACGCTTGTCCAGCGCCACCACCTGGTCCGTCGCCGTGCCCATGAGAACCTGGTGCCCCGTCACCCCCTGCGCGCTGTACGTCGTGGCCATCATCGTCGCCGCGGGCCGGACAAAGTAGCTCTGGCCCATGATCCGCAGCGGCGGCGGCGCCAGCGAGCTCACCGTCTCAGTCTCGTTATCGCCCACGAGCGACGACCACATCAGCTCGCCCACCGCGGTTCCCTTCCTGTGCTCGGCGTCGTCGAACATCTCCAGCACGCTCATCGCGTACCGGCCAGCCTTGGTGTTGAAGTAGTGGTACACCACCCAGTTCTCGCACACCACCGCGTGAACCGGTCCCCGAGCGTCGGAGTGTCGGACCCGGTAGAGCACCCGGCCGGTGGCGGCGTCGATGATGTGCGCGGACACCGATGACTCAGCCTTCGGGGCATCCTTTGGTGCGGTGGCGACGAAGATGACGTTGGGGGAGAGGTACTTGAAGAGCGTGGACCGGTCGCCGAGCACTTTGGTCCAGCTGTGCACCGTCTCGGAAGTGGGCTTGGCGGCGTACCCGACGATTTGTCCAACCTCGGGGGGGAAGCGCTGCGACCAGGTCTGCGCGGTGCGGTAGGACGCGGGTGCCTCGCCGGTAGCCTTGTCGATCCCCGGTCCGGGCATGAGGCCGTACCCGCGTAGTTCGTCGTGTTCCTGGTCGACGGTGTAGTAGGAAACAGACGGGCGGGCGGCGTAGGCGGCCCATCGTGCTTCGGCGGTGGCCGGGAAGACGTGTGCGGCTGAGTCGGCGGCGTCCACTAGGAGCGCCACGGAGACGCTCTCGTGGTGTTCCTCCGCGTGCGCGTTACCCGGGAGGGGCAGGACGTGCGCGGCGGCGAAGGGTAGGACGACGTCGGATTCGATCTCGCCCGTGTAGAGGTCGACGACGACGGCGCGGGTTTTGGTTCCCCCCGACGCCGAGTCGTCGACGGCGGTGCCCATGACGAGCGCGTGCTCCGCATCCCGCGACTCGTCCCCGGGGGGTCTCCAGCGGTACACGGCGGCGTATTTGTAGGCACTCGCGGGTGCACCCTGCGCGTCGACGCCGCCGCCGAGGAAGTTGCGCCAGAGCACGCGGCCGTCTCCGTTGTGCAGGGACACGAGGGCACCCGCGGGGGAGAGGGTGACGATCTGCCTACGGAAGCCGTTGGCGTCGCGCGTGGGGAGGAGCTTGGCACCTCTGCCGCGTCGGAGCCCCGTGAGCTCCTCCATCTCGTCCTCGGTCGCGCGTTTGATCCTAGCCTTGACCGCGAGCACCTGTTGGCGGAGGCTCTCCTGGAACGTCGGCCGGACCCGGAGGTCATCGGCTTTCGCCGCGGCGGCAGTCTTGGGCGGGGGCAGACGCGCGAACAAAACCTCACCCGCGAGCGCGAGCGATTCCTCGCGCGTCCACAGCGTCCGGCCGCCCTCGCCGAGGAGCGCGAGCCGGGCGTCCTGGGAGACGACCATCGGGCGGTACGCGAGAACGTCTTTCCCATCCTTCTTGACCGAGTAGGCGTTTATCCAAGCCTTCACCGCGACGCCCCTCTCGGAGGAACCGAATCCACCCACGGGCTTACCCGAGCGCACAGCCTCGACGGTGCCGTCGGCGGCGAGGGTGAGAATCTCCACGACGGCGACGCCCTTCGTCGTGTCTGTGGTCACCGCGCCAACGCCGATGTCTTTGGACGCGGGGTTACCGACAAACGCGGAGGACACCGCGGCGGAGCACTCGGCGTGAACGAGGGGCCACGTCCTGACGTACTCGAGCTTACCGTCGGTGGTGGACGCGCGGACCAGGGCGCACCCGGCGGCACCGGTAATGATCGAAGCGCCGGATCCCGCGGCGAGTAAGTCACCGGCGGCGTCGGATCCCCGAACGGGTCGGGCCCTCGCGACGGAGCCCACCGCCTCATTGACGGGCGCGAACGTCGTGGATCCGCGCGTCTTACCGGATAACAGCTTGGTGACGTCCACGGCGTACGTCTTGGCGCCGTCGGCGGTCACGCCGGATGCGAAGACGCCGCCGGTGGCGTCCGCGGAGAAGGCGAGGGCGGTTCCGCGGGGGCATCCGCTTAAGCCGTTGGCGTTGGACGCGATCGCCTTGCGGGTAACCTCACCCGTCTTTGGGTCCATCTCGATCGCGGCGGGTGAGCCGTCGTCCTCGGTGACGCCGAATGCGATGATCTTACCGGTGGTCGGGTCCCTGGCGACCCTGTGGAGCCGGACAGTCTCGTCGAAGGCTTCGGCGGCTTCGGTGGACCACGCGGCGACGCCCTCGGATAGGGATCTGAGCTGAACCTCGCCGCGGCTGAGCATGAGGAGGTCCTCGTCGCCGTCGCCGTCGATGTCGGCGCCCAAGGGGAGGACGTCGACGCCCCGGTCCCTGTCCCGCTCAGCCTTGGCGTCGGCGGAGGGTGCCGCGGCGGTGTAGGTGACGAGCTCCCAGAGGAGCGATCCGTCGCGCATGCTCCAGGACCGCAGGTACTTGCCCGCGCTGGACACGGTGAGCAGCTGCCTGCTCGCGATCATGAGGCGGTCCACGACGTCGCCGTCCTCCAAGACGTGGCGCCAGACTGCGATGAAGGGAAGGGGAAATAGGGACACGGATCGGTCAGTCTGGGAACGTGTCGCGAACGTGGATCGGAACTCAAACGGATCGCCTATGGGTTTTTGGCGCTTAGGGATCGGATCTCCTGATCGGATCTGGGGCGGGGCGATGGCTGATGGGATTGACGTTAC
>Ga0209425_10004635_pt1 | contig 13865 bp, 13 predicted proteins | sample COG_05_FD_184749 | JGI IMG/M metagenome (GOLD analysis project Ga0209425, IMG submission 184749) | Pelagic Microbial community sample from North Sea - COGITO 998_met_05 (SPAdes) (version 2) | ecosystem: Environmental > Aquatic > Marine > Neritic zone/Coastal water | place: Helgoland, sampling... | reverse complement strand
CCAAGGTGGTAAGTTGATTATCTCTACACCTCAATTCAGTTAATTCCCCGTTTTGACTTACATCCAAGGTGGTAAGTTGATTTTCAGAACAATCCAATTTAGTTAATGAGGTAAGTTTTTGCAAGATTGATAAACTTTTGAGCCCCATATCAGATACAGCAAGCTTAGTTATATTCCTTCTACGCAAAGATTCATCCACATGCAAAGCTTCAGGGCATTCACCAATTAAATGAAGAAAAAACGAAATGGCATTTGTTTCTGTATATTCATTATACCAGTTGCTGAGCTGAGGCTTACCCTTATCGCTGATGCTACAACCCTTTAATAGTTTTTGTATACGCACCCTGCCTCTCTCCGGTTTAAAAACATCCAGCGTTTCAACTTCCTGATAGCTGTCTGGATAGAGACTATACAAAATATAGAATAGTGCAAGGTCATTCAAACTACCACCCAAATGATTAATCATTCCATTCCATGACGTATCGAGAAAGGTATTACTTGGAATTGGGGTTGTTCTTGTATTATTTGTGCAATCGTTAATGGCTTGAGGCAAGAACTGTTTCGCAAGACGAAAGCTTCCTTTCCAATATAAATCTTCTAAGTCAATTCCCTTTACCAAAAGCATGGCAAGCTCGGGAGCCTTCTCATGCTCCCATAAAAGGATATTTTTCAGTAGTTGTTGTTCTTGTTCGGTCATAATTATATCAATAAAGAGAGGTGAAGAATGATCAATTCTCCACCCCAGAAACATTGCTTGTAGCTGAATCGTTACCCACAATGTATCTATTTATGAATATACAGGTTTTAATTCCTCTTCACTCATTCTATCAACAATTTAATTTAGTTTTTTTTTGTGAAATATACAACCCCATTTATTGTTTTCATCGGAAGATTCAGATGCTCGTTTATGGTATATTCAAACCTTGAAATTGAATCAAGAATCTCCAATGTCATCAAGAATGATTAATGACGTAATCATGTGCAAGGGTGAGAGTCGTTTAGGCTTCATATCAGATACATCTTGTTTATTGCGCCTCCCTATTAAACTCGTTAAATTCTCTTTCTAAAACTTCTAGATCAATATTGTTGATATTGTTTTCAATTAAGTGTCTTATAAAATCCTTCAATTGTGCAAGGTCAAGGAATTCCTCATTTACTGGGAAGCATTGAATATCCCTTTCCGCCAATGCCAAATCATAACTATCTTCCTCATAATTGGTCAAACTCCTGTTCTCCTGAGGAGTGAGATAACGGAATTTAGACAATTCTTCAACATACAAATCTCTTACTTCTCTTGCGGTACGAATGGATTGATTTTTCAACAATAGTCTTGCCGATCTTTTTCTAGGCAGTTTGTGGTCTCTTGTGATGCCTTTGATTTCGATTTTGCCATTGTTGGAACGATTTATTTCCATGATTTTTTTGAATGCCCTTAATGAAATTTTTCGATCCCAATGTTCATTTACGGAATTGGGCAAATAAAAAATGGCGGCACCAATTACCGTTTCCATAAAATTGGCTTCATCTCCATCATCCTCAAAAGCATTGTATTGAGGTCTTACCGCATTCAGTATTTGAATAAAAGCTTCAAACTTTGGATTTAATTGATCTAAAAAATTCTCAAAAACGGAATGTAATGTCAAAGAATTGTGGTTATTTAAATCAATCTTTGGAACAAGGATTTCTTGAGTACTGTTTTGATTTTGTACAAAGATTCGACCCTCTCGATGATCTATCCTTAGGACATGGTTAGCTTTTCTCCAAGACTTCATCAATGCTCTTGAATGATGGAACAATCGTTCGCGAGTGATTGTATTTTCATCGACAGAGATGTCATTTGCTAAATAGAATTGTCGGAGCACATATTCTTTGTAATCATAAAATTCTGAAGAATTCATGAAATTGTCCTTTGTTTGGTGAATTACCTCTAAGGCGGCGGCTGTGATTTTGTATTTATTCATAGATTATATATTTTCTGGGTTTAATGTGAATTTTATTTTGTTTTATCGTGTTCTTGAATTTTTATATTTCTTAATATCGGTGAGTAATGAATTTTGAGAGGTATCAATTTCAGAAATCTCATTATCAATGATATTTAAACTGGTCAATAACTTGTTGGACTTTAGGTTGAGTGAATTCAAATAATTTCCTTCTACACTCAAACCTTCTAGGTTTACATTCTTTGTCACATCCAAATCTTCGATATGATTGTATGCACAATCGATGAATTCAATGAACTTGTTTTCTGTTGTGTTCAATTCGTTCAATTCATTACAAAAACAAATAATGGAAATCAATTCAGGATTTTCCGAAATATTCAATTCCATTATCTCATTAGAACTACATGACAAGTGCACGAGTTCCTTATTGTTATACACATTCAGATGTGACAGATGATTTTCATCACAAATCAGCATTTCCAATCTTCTATTCTCTCTTACATCCAAATACTGTAAGTGATTCTCCGAACAATCTAAAACCAAGAGTTTTTTATTGGAAACAAGGTTAAGTTCAGTTATCTCATTACAAGAACAATTCAAAATCGAAAGGTTAAATAATTTATCTAGGTATGGTATTTCTTCTAAACCTAAATAAGACAATTCGAGACGGGTAATATTTGAAATACGAAGGGATTTATCCACTTTTGCGCCATTCGGAACATCGTGAATCAATAGAAGTAACAATCCAATAGCGTGCTTTTTTTTGAAGCTCTTCAGAATACCATTCAATACGGGAACCCCCTTTTCATTGAAGTAACATCCTTCGAGAATAAAACACAATCGATCAATAGCAAATTCAGGAGCGAAAAAGGTAGCATTTTCAGGTTCCACGGATGTGTTTTCTAAACACTCTATTCTGTACACATCGATGAGACGGATAAAATCTTCAAAAGGGATGTCTGCCTTTACAGCGTCGTCATAGGTCAAATGAATGAACTCATCTAAGGATTCGAAACCATTGGACCCTTCAAAATGGTTCAATCTTTTTAAGGCTGAGTTCAACCATCTGTCATGGTACTTTTGTCTTTTGACACTTATACCTTGTAAGGCCATCACAACCAATTTTTCTGGACATTCAATCCTACTTTTCATTAAGGATTCTATCAGAAGTAACTCAAATTTGTTCATTTATATCAGTTTTAATCGATTCATAATTGGGGTTGAAAAAAATGCATTTATTTCTTCTTTGGAGCAGGCAAATGCATCTATATCATCCAAGGATTCCAAATCATTTTCGCAATGAATCTCTATGGAATCGAGATGACCATTAATGAATGTTAAATCGAGCCAAAATACGCTCATATCACCTATTCCTATTTCAATCTTTGAGTCAAGAAGCACACAACTTAAATAGGCCATTAAAACCAGAAACTCAAAGGCTTCGGTGGGTCGAGAAATGTAATATTCATCGTCCATAATATGTTCCCTAATGGTTTCATAAGTCATCCGAGAACCCATGAATTGTCTGTAAAAACTCAATCCTTCAAAAAACACTGGCTTTGAAATTTTATTTGGAATAATCACGCTGTGATTATTTAAAAACTCAATAACATCATTAAATAGTGAGTCTATCTTTTGGTCCTTCATTAATAACTCAGACAAATCTTTTTTGTCAATTTTTGCGCTAATTGCTGCTGTACAACCCCATCCCATATAATTTCTATTTTTTACTTAATAATTTTTATTTGTCTAAATAATTGACGGGTTCAAACCCTTGTTTGCCCATGTAAATCAATAGTTTCTCAATGAATTCAACGCTTTTATCTGAGTATCTTCCGATCCCTTTTTTTCTATCTAAAAGCTCTTCATCATAATTCATTTGAGCATACCCCATAGCGCTAACTTCATCGTCATCCAAAAGATTTTTATCCTCTACAATTTGACCCAAAACTTGTATGGCATTCACCAAAAAATATTGCCCTGAATAATGCAAAGCTGTGGTTCCAGGTGTTGAGTTATCAACACACAACTTATCGAATCCATGAGAACGATGGTTGGGATTACAACCCATGTCCAACAGCAATTGTAAGACCTCCCTATTGTTGACAAAAAACAACAGATTACATCCAAAAGGATTGAGATATTCATTGATATCCCTACCACTTTTTGATATTTTTTGTAATTCATTTTTAATTGTGTCTAATGATGTTCCTTGAATACAGAGATCATGAATTCGGATGACTTCAATAAATGGAACACCAAATTCATTGACTTTACCAGCCTCTGATAATCCAGTAACATCTAGGTTGAAAAATTTGCGATTCTTAGTTATATATTTCATTTTTTTTATGTTTAATTTATACTGTTTGATATTTTACTCGGTGGGATTTCGAACAGATGAAGCATACTCTCAAAACAATTATTCATGGCCAATTTGATTGTTTTATTTAGGTTCTTACTCAATATAAATCCAGTATAAGATTGTTTAGAGATATACCTCACCCCTTTTTTTTGAAGCGTGTTTCGAAAAGTATCCTCGGTATTTAATGATATCAAATACCAGTTGTCCGTATAAACGTATTTGATTTTTAAAATGCGAATGGTATCCCACCAACTTGCTTGCAGAGTGCATTGTTCATCTTTCAGATTATGAAATAAAATGGTTTTAGGCGAGATACCATAACGCAATAAAAATTTAAACATTTCCTGATTGGAAATCGGAAAAAAGATGAGTTCTTTGATTCTTATTCTTTTTTCTGTTTCTATTTTGAATAAATAGATCTTATATTTTACATCGAAATCCTTCCTTTCATTACTTGATATTAAAGTACTTCCTTTCAACTGAGGAATTGCACTAAAGTCAATGGTTTCATCGATATCGTTAAAAATAAGAACCGATGGGTCAACAAAAAGATTATTAAAAGCCACATGAGTAACTGGACGGTAATCACTTCCACATGAAGGATACCAAAGTGATTCTTTTGTTGTTATTTTTTGAATTAAATCTACCATAATTGTTCTGTTTTAAATTCGTATTAAATCATATCCTCGTTTGCGCTGATATTGCAGAGATCCAGGTTCATCTGCTTCGATTTCAAATCGTGATGGGAAATGCCCACCATAAGCACTCCGAATAGGAATTAAACCAAAAACACAAATTCCCTCTTCTATTAATTCCATGGCAAATGCCCCATAGAAGTTCTGCAGGTTCCAAACATGGCCCTCATTGATTAAAAATTGAAACAATGGGACCAATAATTTTTTCTCTAGTCGCCCCTCTTCGAGTTCCCATATCAAAGGCATAAATGTTTGTTCGTTGATGGTTTCTTTGTAGTTCATCGATTACAATTTTTTATAAGATTTTTAATGTTTTTTCTCCCTTCAATGTTTAAACTATGTACCCGAATTTCAGGCAATTGGATATTGTTTTCCTTACTGTACTCAAGCAACCATTTTGCAGCATGGTAACCTGTTTTCACTTGCATTCTGTCATAGTCAACGTTTTGCTGGTTCTCACTTTTGTAATGATCAAAATCCAAGTCATGATCCAGAGAAATAACCTCTGTTTCATTTAGATCATTTTTCATTACGAAATCCACAAAATCCTCATAAGTTCTTAGGATAATCCAGGAGGAATTATCGGCATATATGGGATGTAAAGTATTTTCGTCATAACCTCCTTTCAGCCCATTGTAGACGTCTTCAGGAAATCGGATATCATCGAGAAATATTTTTTTTCGTATCTGATTATTACTCATGTTTTTTTAATTTTTAAATAATAGGTTGTAATCGTTTTTTTTCTTTTGATTAAAAAGTAGGGCAACTCTCGTAATCGTTTGTTCATTCGTGTATTTCTTCGAAACCACAATTTTATGCACCTGCTTAGACTGATGAGGGTGCATGACAAAGACAAAAGCCCTTGGTTTGCCATTGTACTTGATTTCACGATTGAAAATAAAACACCTTTGCCCCGCATATAATCCCAAATCAATCAAATCAGCCCAAATTGAAGTTTCTTCATCGATAAAATTGGACTCTGGTTTATGATGCTCTCGCTGCAGAAAATATAGAAATCGAGCTTTTGACATGCCAACGAAATGACCTTGAGGATGTAGAATCTTTGCGACAGTTTCAAAGTCTCCAAATAAAATCGCACAATACAATATACTTTTGATGTTTTCATTCGATTTATTTAATTTCATTTCTATTTTCATTTCTATTTTATTTTTGGACATAAGTATTCCATTAGGCCTTTTTAGACCATACTCAATTTTGAGGTACTGATTATTCAATACAATACCATTCAGGTCTTGACCTGTTTTTCACATTTAGACTTTAGGATTTACTTGAACATCTATATCCAAGAAAAAGAATTAACTCTTGGGTAGTTTAAAACCGTCGTTTTTGTCTTTTCCTGTTTTATAAGTGACTTCTATTTCATCAATTTTTTGTCGAAGAGCAGTAATAATCGCCTCCAATTGATGTTTTTCTGCCTTATAATTAGAGCGGACAGCAAAGCGTTTTAGTTTGTCCAAAGTATTCAAAGCAAAATTTACCCGAATGGGTGCAATTTCTTCAAATCTTTCTTTTGGAGTTTTAATTCGGTTTGATTTCATTAATACAAACATAGCAAGAATATTTCAATAATGCAAATTATAACTATATTGTTTTTAATTTAATTGTATTAATGTATTTATATATTTTACCTTTTATATAACATGGTTAAAAAATCTAATGCTTCATCTACGGTTAGAATGGCTCCAATTAATCGAATATGCATACCGTTGTCTCGAGTGTCCTTCCCGATTACAATCTCATTACTATTAACTTTAAAATAAGCCTGTTTATCCGAACTGGATGCTTTCTTAAAAAAAGAAAAACCCATATTATTAGAAACTGTGTTGAGCCAAAAATGTCTTTCAGTATGATAAAAACCGATATTAGGGTCTCGTCTTTTAGACTGTCCTGAAAAATATTTTTCAATATTTTGTTTGTTCAATCGGTCTAAATCAGTCTTATTTTTCTTTTTTTGAATATTCATATATAAGGATGATAATTCTCTAACCTCATTTGAATTTGGTATTTTGAAGCCTATGGGAAGAGAATTCTCAATTTCCGTGACTGAATAACCATTATACAAAACAGTAGAGTTGTTATCACCAAAACACAAAGCCCCACTCTTACTTGAAGCGGCTCCTTTCCATTGACTTGAATCATCCGCCGAAATTAATTTTGAAATCTTTTCTTTTTCACTTGTATTTTCGATATTATGACAAAACCACAACTGATTACCAATTTGAATAAATTCATCTTGAGGATAAACCATTTTAAGAATGATTGAGTTTAAATCAATCATTTTTTCTAAATCTTGACCAGACACTTCTATTGAATTATTCCTTATTGAATAAAGATGACTAATCACATCACTATTCTTTAAAGATGCCATTAATTTACTCTTGGCGTAATTCGCTTGTTCATTACTGCTAGAAAATAAGGTGTTCAATTTCAAGCCTCCTTGAAAACATTTCAAATATTGTATAATTAAAGAAACTCGTTCTTTTTCAATAGATTGATTTTGCTCGTTTATCTTGTTTTGAATTTTCGTTTTTACTTCACTAATATCCGATTTTGGAGAAATCTCCTTAAGTCTTTTCATCAAACTTTCCGCCTTTTCTAAATCAGATTGATCTATAGCATCATCTATCTGATTACATAACTCATCGACATCGTCTGTTCGCTGTTTTTGTCTATTTAACTCAACTTCTTTTTGTTTTATATTGATTTTCTCAATGGCATCTACATAATTATTTTTCACCTTTTGAAAAACCTTACCCAATTGCTCTTCATGATGTCCCTCCAAGACCTTCCATTTCACATTCTTAATGTTATTTATAGTGATTGTCTTTTCGTCATCGTTAATGTCGAAGTCTTTTTCAATTAATATTTTAAACCGTTTGTATCTGTTGTGAACGTCTTCAATGGATTCATCATTCGGATAATGCATAATTTCTGATTGCTGAATCTCTTGAACAATCTGATTTACTTCCTCCAACATAAGCTCTCTATTCTCAAAAAATTCTTTCGCTTTTTTTCTATGCTCTATATAATTTTCAAACTCAGGATAATTCATTATTCGATACACATGAAATTTTTCCCAAAGTGTGATATTTTTAAAAAAAATAGATTCAAAGTTCTGAAAACTTGAGTTTTCCTGTAACTTGATAAAATCATCTTGTATAGGAGATACGCGCTCAGTGTCACGTACCATTTGATAAAAATTAATGATAACATTGGCGTATGCTCTTTCATCTTCATTTTGTACACTATTATCCCGCATATCTGAAATCGTATTGAGAACTTCATTTAAGCTATCAAGCTGTCGATAATCAGATGATTTAATGGATTGTAAAACTTCGGACTCTACTTGAGCACATTGGAATAATACGTGATTGTGTTTAACGACCTTTTTTTCAAATTCTCTGAAATTTTTATTTTTCAAATGATACAAAAGAATTGTAAAATCTTTGAATAAATCATCATATTTGAGATTCAAAATTTCATCAAATTCGCATGTCATGGATTTAGCAAGATTCAAGTATTTTATAACCAAATCATTATCAGGATATACTTCCTTCAACATCTCAAGATTCTTCAACGATTTTTCAACCCGAAACAATTGAAGATCTTTAAGTGCTGAATCAAACTTTATTCTATGAATTGGATTGAGCTGTGACTGATCTTGATCCTTGTTGCGAGCAATTGTGATTAGCTCTTCAACTACAGAATCTGTGAGTCGTAATCGCTTAGCCTCTGAAAAAATATTTTTTCTTTCTTGCTTTGTTAGCTCATTATCTTCCAAAGCACGATTGATTAAATCAAGAATTTCACCCTCATTTTTTTCTCGCTCAGTTCGATTACAATTTTCACATTCTTCTGTATCGGATTTGAACCTGAGGGCATAAATGTTCGTGCAGGAATTACAAGTAAATCGACTTTTATAATCCAATTCTTCACCAGAGATAGAACATTTAAGAATGACTTTAGTATCATCCACGACATTGGTAATATTAATAGTCCCTCCCTCATTATCAATGATGCCTTTATTTACCAATCCAATTGAGGAATCATATTTATGTGAAGTTTGACTTCCTCTAAGGCCGTTATTTGTGTTTACCGACTCATTAGAGTATTCATTTCCAACACTTTCGAAATTAGAATCTACATCTGTAACATTATAAATCTCTAGGTTCTCAGTACACAAATCACAGATGGACTTGTCGTCTTCCATTCTTTTTTGGAAATTTTCACAAAATTTATTTGGACAATGTTTCACTTGAATCTCTTTTACAAATCAGCAGCACACTCAGAACATATGGTTCTATCTTCACGGTTCATTGTATTACAATCCGGACATTGTCGGTTTGCTATTGATTCCCGTTGAGGATTCGTATCACCTCTGGTTGCAGTCGCAGCCTGACCCATTCCTGTTGCAATTTGATCGGTCGTTTTGTTTATTCTTTCGTCAGCGGCATTTGAAATGCCAATCACAGTGCCTTTTAATGTTTGCATTGACTCCTTGTAAATACGTTCAATTGTTTCGGAATCTGCAGTTTGTATGGTTGACCACTTTGCCTTCAGTGCATCTGCTCCATGTACAGTTAATCCTGGATTGGATGCAACAATCTGTTCTGGTGACATGTGCATGTATTTTTCCAGCTCTGCTAAATATCTTTTGGATTGAGCTTCTGCCTCCTTAATTTTTCTCTCAGTTTTAGCATCTTTATTCTTTCTGTGAATTTCGGCCAATTTTTCTAATCTGTCTATTTCTCTTTGATCCTCTCCACGCTTTACTGCAGCTTCCACTTCGGCATCCAATTTTCTTTGTTTTCGTTCGTAATCGGCAGTCTTTTCCTTCTTTTCATACTCATAATCGAACTTGATTTGGTCAAGCTCAATAGAAAGATTCAATTGAGTCTTATTTTGTTCGTGTTCAATCTCCGTTTCTAAGTCATCAACCTCGGACTGCGACCTCAATTTGTCTTTATTGAGTTGGTTTTTGTACTGTTGAAACTCACTTTCCGAGAGCAATTTATCCTTGTTGATTTCTAAAAGAGCCTTCTCCATTTCATGATCGGATTTTGCATCTTCTAATTTTTGTAGATTTTTGGTGTCTTGAAGTCTGTTGGAAAAATCATTGAATTTCCCTAGGCGAATAAGTTCCTGCTCAGATAAATAGAGCTCTTCGTCTTTTTTTCTCAATCGATCCATTTGAGCATTATCAGCCGTTACATATAAGATATCGTCAACCTTTAGTCCTAAATCTTTTATTTCTTCCCTATCTTCAAAAATCTGCTTCAAATTGTTCCTGATATCTTCATTATAATCGATATCTTGAACATCCTTGTTTTTAAAGTTATTCGATACATGACTCAACACAAGAGGCTTTATTCTTTCGACAATCATTTGCTTGTTAAGGACTCTATTCGTTTCAAAGAAACCAGCATTCAGTTTGTTACCATTGGTAATTGATAGTTTGGCAAATATTTGAATAGCTTGGGTGGTATTTCTTGTTTTAATCCCATCAAAATTCAATAAATACTCCATTGATTCAATTTTGAATAGTATTACTGAAATATAGGTTGAAGCGCCATTTTTCTTTATAAATTCTTTATACTTTGTTTTTCGATCTTTTGAAATGGATTTTTTCTTTTTCGACTTGAGAAATGTCAAATTCCACAATGCATGCCCCGCCTTTTTTACTTTTGCAATAATGCCAGACTCGTCTTCTGGTTTTTCAGATTTGTTTCGAATTAAAGGGTCTTTTGCGATTTCTTCAATAAATTTCTCCCTCTTGCCCATTTCTTCTATTTCAGATGCAAAAGTATATTTCCCTGGCTCAATGGCATCGTAAAATTTTCCATTGACGAAAATCATGCCTCGTATTCCTTCTTGGATAATGATTCCTTTGTAATTCGTATTGTTGGCTAACTCAACATGATCGATCTTACGGGCAACCTGACTGTTTTCAAGCTTCCAAATCAGATAATTATCATAAGAGTCTAAATCAGCCGCCACCGAATCAACTTTTGCAATTTTAGGAGCTGACTTTTTGATTTTATCAGGATTTGTAATGTGCTCAACGTTGTTTTTACATTCGCAAAACTTATCACCTGGCTCAAGAGGTCTTTGACAACCAGGATTATCACAAATCATTTTGCTTTTCTGGGGGTTGTATGTATGATCAGTCATATTTTTATTTATTTAGAGTAAATTTTATTGATGATATTTCCTTCATAATCCGTAGTGTAAATAACGTATCGTTTTTCTTTAGAAAAAGCAAAGGAAATACTTTTTTTAAATTTAATAATTTTAGGCTTACTTTCAGAAACCCATGAATCTTCATTTCTAATTTTCTCACCCAAGATTGTGTTTATTCTTTCCAATTGTTCATCTACTTCATTGACAACTTCGGCATATATTTCAGGTAATTCAACTGAAGGTAGCGTTAGGTCCGAGTCTACAAAACTATCCTCCCATTTTTTGTCTATAAATTCACTTCCCAAACCGAAGGGTATACCATATAGATTAAATTGAGCAATTGTTGCTAATTGAATAAAATAATCATTGTCCACTTCAAGATGGTTAACTAATTCTAAAAAGCATGCCTTTCTTGCATTTATAAATGCAGCGCCAGACGATAATCCATCAACAATCATTGACTTCAAAAATATATGAATTATTAAATCAGCACACAATATGGGAGGAATAGCTTCTGGTGAACCCCATGCGATTCGACTTGAGCCAACAAGAGCTATAGTTTTTGCAGCCAAAGCATTGACTAAAGTCGTTTCCGAACTTACAAATTGATTATTTTTATTAAAGTTTTCAGGATGCATTAGTGCTCCGTAACAGGCCTCAACACCCACAAAATTGAAATTGTTAATCTCTGTAATTTGAAAAGAAGATATCACATCTATCCATTGCCCACCCCAACTAGACCAATAATGTTGTGAATTTGACCCATGTAAATTAAAGTAATAAAATTCAGCATTTTTGTCAAAACATTCATCAATAGATTCTAAATTCAGCGGAGGTGAAATATGCAAATCCACATTTTTTGATATATCATTTAATACTCCAAAAGATAATCCTTTCCACTCTTCATCCGATAAGCCGTAGACTCCAGAGCTATGTTTACTGTGATTTTGAGTTGAGGAGAAAAACGAATATACTTTACTAAAATAATTCGCGATAAAAACATCATCAAGCACAGGTAGGCGACCTACCGCCCATTTTTCATTGAAGTAATCTGCATCTCCCAATTCCCAATAGTTGGTGTCAAAGCTATTTGATTGCAATACCGAATACGGAAGATCGCTATCACAATCCAAATCATGTGATTGGACATATTCATGATAACGTATTATGGGTTGCGGAATGACATCATCGCTACCCAAAATAAATAAAAAACGCGGAGACCGAATGTTGTATCTTTTTAGCTCGTCATAGCTTTTTTTCACGAGCTCAACATGTGCTTCCCAAGGACTGTGATATAGGTTTTCAATACGATTTTCTGAGGCATCCAACACCAGTATTTTTAAATCCTTTTTTTCAAAAAAGTAAATGAATTCAGCAATTAATGATTCCAAGACAGCCCTATCCATTTTTTGTGATAACGCCACAAAATCTGTATACAAAACGCCATAATTGATGAAGGAAGATGCCTCTCTTTCATTTTTGAAATAATCCATGGCAGGCTGAACCTCTTCGACAAAATTGAAGCTCAAATCAGAACCACATTCCGCACAAATGGAACGGGTAAATTTGTTAATCCTATTGCATTCTAAACAAATCATTCGCTTTTAAATGGGTCCTCTTTTATAGAAATACTTGAGACATAAATGTGCATGCGTTCCTCATCCAGTAATCCTTCGATTTTACAGTAATTTTTGTGAAAGGCAATTATAGATTCGTTCTGAAAAGGATTGTCCTTGGGCATGTAAATATTGTAAAAATTCCTTTTTTGGTCTACAACATACGGACGAATAGATTCGGATTTGCTTCCAACTGCAAAAGGCAAAAAAAGGACATATCCTTCGATAGTAACCTCTTTTCGCTCATTTATTTTGTTCTTCTTGTATTCCTTCATGATTCAACTTTTTCGATTCTAATAATGGTAAAATATTAAAATTCAAAGTATTTCGTGAAATCCAAAATACAGCCATTAGATGCCTCCATAAAAATGTCTTTTGGACTTGAGCTGATGTTTTTGCTTTTCACTACACAATGCCAAACAGGCAATTCGAAAATACTCATATTGATAACCGTCAATCCAAATTTGTTTTGGAGATCAGTCACTTCCTTCGAATAAGCCTTCCTCCAATCCATTATCTCATTCATTTTCATTGAAGGAAAAGTTGAAGATGCGTCTGTTTTGCCATCCATTATATCATATTTATCATCAAAATCATGAATACGATGGGCATCTGAAGAAAGTATTTTGTTTAAAACAAGCTTATTTCTTTTGAGACTTACAATGTAGATCTTATTTAAACCGTAGGTATTTGGCTCATTACAATACAAACTGCCATTTTTATCTTCCCCTTTTATGTTACTTGTAAAATCTACCTTAAGCAAATAAATTTTTTGAAATTTCGAAGAGGAGATATACTCATTAACTTTAGTAATGTTGAAATAAGTTGAAAAAGTAGGTATCGGTTCCCAATTGGGCTTCTCGTATCCGTTTGCAAATCCCAAAACTCTCAATGGGAAAAGAATCAAACTTCGAGTGAGGTGCAGAGGAAAGAGCAAAATAGAATTAAACCAAAACAAAAAATAAGCAGAGAACTTATTTTTAGATCGAGGCGAAATCTTGTTAGAAATCAAAAATGGCTTCATTTTTTGATTCAAATCCTTTTCAAAAAC
>Ga0209425_10004633_pt1 | contig 13866 bp, 9 predicted proteins | sample COG_05_FD_184749 | JGI IMG/M metagenome (GOLD analysis project Ga0209425, IMG submission 184749) | Pelagic Microbial community sample from North Sea - COGITO 998_met_05 (SPAdes) (version 2) | ecosystem: Environmental > Aquatic > Marine > Neritic zone/Coastal water | place: Helgoland, sampling... | reverse complement strand
TTCATCTGAAGACTCATTAATTTTTTTTTGGTTTATAATTGCATCAATTGCAACTGCGGTTTTTCCAGTTTGTCTGTCTCCAATAATTAATTCTCTTTGGCCTCTTCCAACAGGTATTAAAGAGTCAATTGATTTTAATCCAGTTTGCATAGGTTCGCTTACTGACTGTCTAGGAATAATACCAGGTGCTTTTACTTCTACTCTTTTTCTATCTTTAGAAGATATTGCTCCTTTTCCATCTATGGGTTCTCCTAAACCATCCACAACTCTTCCTAAAAGTTCTTTTCCAACAGGTACGTCAACAATTGCGTTAGTTCTTTTTACGGTGTCGCCTTCTTTAATTTTTCTATCATCACCAAAAATAACTACACCAACATTATCGTTCTCTAAATTTAATGCCATTCCTTTCGAACCATCGTCGAATTCCACCATTTCTCCTGCTTGAACATTGTCTAATCCGTAGACTCTAGCAATACCGTCTCCAACAGATAAGACTTTTCCAATTTCCGAAACTTCAGCTTTCTCACCAAAATTCTTAATTTGGTCTTTTAATAATTTTGTAACTTCTGAGGGATTTATAGCCATATTAATTTTCTAACATTCTTTGTTCAAATTTTTTCAACTTATTTTTTATGGATGTGTCAATCATGAAGCTTCCAAGTTGTAGCTTCAGACCTCCTATAAGCTCTTCGTCAATTTTATAATTAAATTTTATTGTTGAGCCCATCGATAATGAAAGATCTTTACTTATATTTTCTAGCTCGGATTTTGTTAATTCCTTAGATGAAATTAAAGATGCTTTTATTTCACCTCTTTTTTTTGAACATAGTTTTAAAAAACTATTTATAATTTTTGATACAAAAAATATTCTTCTTTTTTTAATTAAAAGTAAGAAAAAGTTTTTTAAATTTTTTGAGAAATTTAATTTTTCGGATAATAAATTAATTAAACTATTTTGATTTTCTGTACTTTGAGTAGGGTTCTGCAAAAAATTATTTATATCAGAACTATTTTTAATTAATGAATCAAATTTATTTATATCTTCTTCTATTTTTAACAGCTCACCTTCTTCTTTAGCAACTTCAAATAGCGCGCGAGAGTACCTTTCTGAAGTTTCTGTTGAGAAAGATTTATTTGTGCTCATTTAGTGTTTGATATTAATATGAAATAATGATGGTTCGTATCATAGGAACATATTCTGATCAAGTTACCATTTAATGATTATGCAAAATTTACTGGATCAACATCAACTGTAAGTTTAATTTTTTTTGATATTTTTAATGAATTTAACAGTTTTGAGATTTTTTTTTGTAATAATGACTTTCCTTTAAATCTTACTAATAATCTAGTTCTAAATTTACTTTTTATTTTTAGTAACGGAGAGTCAACGGGTCCCATCACTTCTATCTCTTTGATTTTTTTTAAATGATTTTTTATTTCTCTAGCGCCATCAATGCTAACACTGTGTAAATTAGCAGAAACAATAATTGAAATTAGCCTTGAAAAAGGAGGTAATGAATTATTTTTTCTTAAGATTAATTCTTTTTTTAAAAGCTCATCAGAATTATTTTTTATTAGTTCATTTAAAGTAGAATCTTGTGGAGACAAGGTTTGATAAATAATTAGTGAGTCTGAACTAAATCTACCGGCTCTTCCGCTTAGTTGATGGTACAATTGAATATTCTTTTCGGTAGTTCTAAGATCATAGCCTCTTCCAGAAAAATCTGCATCGACAACTACAATGCAGTTTAATTTTGGAAAATTAAAGCCCTTTGATATCATTTGTGTGCCAATTAAAATATCTACTTTGTTATTCATTATTTTATTAAATAAAGAATTAATATGATCTTTTTTTTTCATGTGGTCGCTTGAAAAAATTTCAACTTTATATGAGGGAAAAATTTTAATAACTTCCTCAAATATTTTTTCAACTCCAGGACCATACATAACAAAATCACAATTTTTATGATCATTGCAACTTCTAGATATTTTCTTCTCATGTGAACAATGATGACAAATAGCCTTATTTTTAATTTTATGAAAAGTTAAATACATAGAACAATTAGGGCAAGTTTGTTTGTATCCGCAATTTTTACAAATCAAATATGGAGCATACCCTCGCCTATTAATAAAAAATAATACTTGCTCATTTCTGTCTAAGAAATGTTTAACTAACTTTATAGTTTCTATATCAATAAAACTGTTTTTAATTTTTTTGAAATTTAAATTTATAATTTTTGTTTTTGGTAATGGATAATCATTATATCTTTTTGTTATTTTAAAATGTCTAAATTTTTTGTTTTGAATATTATTAAAAGTTTCTATTGATGGAATAGAAGTAATTAAATGAATAGGTATATTTTCAAAAAATGCTCTTGATATCGCCATGTCTCTAGCATGATAAATTACGCCATCATCTTGCTTATAAGATGTGTCATGTTCTTCATCAACAATTATAATTCCAAGATTTTTAAATGGTAACAATAAAGAGGACCTTGCTCCTATAACTAATTTAATTTTATTATTAATTATACCTTTCCAAATTACTCTTTTATTTTTAGGAGTAATTTTTGAGTGCCATATTGCAGGTTCAAAACCAAAAAAATCTATAAATCTTGATTTAAATTCATTTGTAAGAAAAATTTCTGGCAATAATACTAAAACCTGTTTTTTTTTATTAATAATTTTTTTTATTCTTTCAAGGTAAACAAGTGTTTTTCCTGATCCTGTTATTCCTTGAAGCACTGAAACAGTAAATGTATCATCTTTATAATCTAAAAATTTATAAGCTTTCTTTTGTTCTTCATTTAAATGATATTTTTTTATTTTTTTAGACGATTGATCAAAATCTTTATCTTTTTTTTTAATAAAATTAACATTGTTGCCTATTGACATCTTTAAAACAAGTCCTACCGGCATCATGTTGTATGTTGCAAACCACTCAATAAAATTTATTAAATTTTTATTTAATGAAAAACTATTAATTTTTTGGTTTATATTTTTAATTTTAATGTTTTTTAAATCAGAAATTTTGCCTTTCCATACTACTCCTATTTCTTTATTTTTACCAAAAGGTACCTCCACAAAATCTCCAGTTCTCAATGAAATTTGATTATTGTAATATGTAAATGGAAAGTTAAATACTTTCGGTAACAGCACTTGCGCTTTCATAAATGAATAGTAGTTTAATTTTATTTATTTAAAAATGAATTGGTCGTTTATCAACAGCTAATGCCGCTTCTTTTATCGCTTCCGTATGTGTTGGGTGTGCGTGGCAGGTTCTAGCTATATCCTCTGCGCTTGCACCAAACTCCATTGCTAGAGCCATTTCGGCTATCATGTCTCCGCTATGTGGCCCGATAATATGTACACCCAATACTTTATCGGTTTTACTGTCTGCTAAAATTTTTACAAAGCCATCTGTTTCATTATTAACTTTAGCTCTTGAATTAGCAAGAAAAGGAAACTTGCCAATTTTATATGATTTATTTTCCTTCTTTAGCTGTTCCTCAGTTTTTCCAACTGTAGCTACTTCAGGAGATGTATAAATAACTCCAGGAATTACATCGTAATTTACATGTCCTGCTTGACCTGCCAAGTTTTCCGCAACTGCTATTCCTTCTTCCTCAGCTTTATGAGCTAACATTGGTCCCTTGATAACATCTCCTATTGCATAAATGTTATTAATTGTAGTTTGCAATTTTTCATTTACTTCTATTCGACCTTTGTTATCTTTTTTAACTCCCACTTTTGTCAAATTTAAACCCTCGGTATAAGGCTTCCTTCCAACGGAAACTAAAACTTTATCTATTTCAATTATTTCTTCTTTTGAGTCTTTAACATTAATATATTTTATAGATACCATATTTTTATTGTTGTTAACTGACTCAACCTTAGATCCCATTTTAAATTTAATACCTTGTTTGGTTAAAATTTTTTGAAATTCATTTGAAATCTCTCTATCCATTCCTGGTGTAATATAATCCAAATACTCTATTACTGTTACTTCTGAACCAAGCCTTGACCAAATTGATCCCATTTCTAAACCGATGTAGCCGCCACCAATTACTGCTAATTTTTTTGGTACCTTTTCAAAAGATAGTGCGCCTGTAGATGAAACTATATTTTTTTCATCTATGTTGATACCTGGTAACGAGACCGCCTCAGAGCCAGTAGCTATTACGATGTTTTTAGTTTTTATGTTAGATCTTTTGTTATTACTTTCATAAACAACAATATCATTCTTTGAGAATAACACTCCTTTACCTTTAAAGTAAGTAACTTTATTTTTTTTAAATAAAAACTCAACTCCTTTAGTCAATACTTGTATTGATTTATTTTTATTAGCCATCATTTTTTCAATATTTAGTTTGATACCATCTATTTCTATGCCCTGTTGGTTAAAGTCTTTTTTTGCTTTATGAAAGTTTTCAGATAAATTTAGTAAACTTTTTGATGGTATGCACCCCACATTTAGGCATGTTCCCCCTAATGCGCCTCTAGACTCAACACAAGCTGTTTTAAATCCTAATTGGGCTGCTCTTATTGCGCAAACATATCCACCTGGTCCTCCGCCAATAACAACTAAGTCAAAATTATTTTCCATTATTAAATATTTAAAAAAAGCCTTTTTGGTTGTTCTAGGGATTCTTTTACTATTTTTAAAAATGAAACAGCTTCTTTACCATCAATAATTCTATGATCATATGATAAAGCCAAGTACATAACAGGCCTCACTTCTACATTTCCATCTACCACCACTGCTCTTTGAACGATATTATGCATCCCTAAAACTGCAGATTGTGGTGGGTTTAAAATTGGCGTTGAAAGCATGGAGCCATAAATTCCACCATTAGTTATCGTAAATGTTCCCCCTTGCAAATCTTCAATAGTAATTTTTCCGTCTCTTGCTTTCTGCCCAAGATCACCAATATTTTTTTCTATATCAGCAAATGACATTTCGTCTGTTCCTCTAAGAACTGGAACAACTAAACCTCTATCAGTTCCCACAGCTATACTTATATTGTAATAATTTTTATAAACTATTTCTTCATTTTGAATTTCCGCATTGATTGCTGGATAATTTTTTAATCCTATTACACAAGCTTTAACAAAAAAAGACATGAAACCTAATTTTACATTATATATTTTTTGAAAATCTCCTTTGTATTGGTTTCTCATTGACATAACTTCACTCATATCAACTTCATTAAAAGTTGTGAGCATAGCAGCATTTTCTTGGGCTTCTTTTAATCTCTTTGCAATAGTTAATCTTAACCTAGTCATCTTAACTCTTTCTTCAGGGCCGTGTTTCAACTTTCTTGCAGATGGCGAGGGTTTGGATCCCATCAAGCTCATTATATCTTCTTTTAAAATAACACCATTTTTTCCTGAGCCCACAACAGTGCTAAGGTCAACTTTAATCTCGCTTGCCATTTTTCTTGCTGCTGGTGAAATTTGTTTTTCGTCTTTTTTGGCTATTTTTTCTTCGTGTATTTGCTCTAAAATTAACGGCTCTTCTTCCTCTAAAATGAGATTGGGCTCTTCTAATTTTTTTTCTTTAATTTTTTTTGGCTTTGAAATTTTTTCTTTTTCAAAAAGTTTTGGAATGATTTCATCTTCTTTTTTATTTGGAGGACTATAATTATTTACTTCTTCTAAATTATTTTTTTCAGCTGAAGAATTTTCAATAGTTCCTAGTAAAGAGCCTACGTTAACGGTTTCGCCTTCTTTTACAGAAATGTTGCTTAATACTCCGCTAATAGGTGAAGGCACTTCTACGTTAACCTTATCTGTCTCTAACTCCACAAGTGGTTCATCAGCTGAAACTTTTTCACCTTTTGATTTAAGCCATTTAGAGACCGTAGCTTCAGTTACTGACTCACCTAGTGTTGGAACTGTAATTTTTTCTGCCATTTAATCTTTTAATATCTTTTCTAATATTTCTTTTTGTTGTGCAAGATGTTTGTTCATATTTCCCGTCGCAGTAGACGAAGATGCTTTTCTACCAACATATTTGACAGATTTATCACCAAAACCCACCATTTCTAAAGTTCTGTCTATATAATTTCTGACAGTATTCCATGCTCCCATATTTTTGGGTTCTTCTTGACACCATATAAATTTCGCTTTTGTATATCTTTTTAAAATATTAGCGAGAGTTTTAACAGGAAATGGATAAAGCTGTTCTACTCTTACGAATGTTACACTGTTATTTTTTAAACTTTCTCTTGCTTCAATTAAATCGTAATAAATTTTACCTGAGCACATTACTACTTTCTTAATTCCATCATCTCTTTTTTTAAGCTGTAACAAATTATTAATCTTTAAATAAGCGTCATCTTCTAAAATTCTATGAAAGGTACTTTTCTGAGAAAACTCTGAAATGTCTGAAACACATTTTTTATGTCTTAATAAAGATTTTGGCGTCATGATAACTAGCGGCTTCCTAAACTCTCTGTGCATTTGACGTCTCAAAACATGAAAATAGTTAGATGGTGTTGTACAATTAACGACCTGTATATTATCTCCAGCACATAATTGTAAAAATCTTTCAAGTCTAGCAGATGAATGTTCTGGTCCTTGTCCTTCATAGCCATGTGGCAACAACATCACTAAACCACTGGCTCTTCCCCATTTTGATTCACCTGATGAGATAAATTGATCAATAATTATTTGAGCTCCATTAGCAAAATCGCCAAATTGAGCTTCCCATAAAACTAATGTTTCTGGTTCAGATAATGAATATCCAAATTCAAATCCTAAAACTGCTAATTCAGAAAGTAGGCTATCTATAATTTCAAAATTTTTTTGATTAATAAAAATATTATTTAAAGGTATATATCTTTGATGATTATCTTGATTTCTTAGTACTGCGTGTCTTTGACTAAAAGTGCCTCTTCCAGAGTCTTGCCCTGATAACCTTACTGAAAAACCCTCTGTAAGCAAAGTTCCAAATGCTAGGCTTTCTGCTGTTGACCAGTCAATCGACCTTCCTTCTTCGATTGATTTTAATCTTAAATCAAATATCTTTTTTAATGTTTTATGAATGTTAAAATTTGTAGGAAAGGTTAAAATTTTTTTTCCAATTTCAACTAACTTTTTCTTATCTACTCCACTAGAACCTCTCTTATCTTTTCCGAGACCTGGTTTAAATCTTGACCAAGCTCCGTCAAACCATTTTAATTCTGACTTATAAGTCTTTGACGACTCAAACTCATGTTCTAAAAATTTTTTAAATTTATTTTTTTCTTCAAGTATATTAGTTTCCGATGTAAACCCTTCTTGACTTAATTTTTTTCCATAAATCGATAAAGTTGTTGGATGCGATCTAATTTTTTTATACATAATTGGTTGTGTAAATGAAGGCTCGTCTCCTTCGTTGTGACCAAACCTTCGATAACAAACCATGTCAATAACAACATCTCTATTAAATTTTTGTCTATATTCGGTTGCAATTTTTGCACAATGAACTACTGCTTCTGGATCATCTCCGTTAACATGGAAAATTGGTGCTTGTGCAATTTTAGCAACATCAGAGGGATAAGGAGAAGATCTTGCAAACCTTGGTGCAGTTGTAAATCCGATTTGGTTATTTACAATTATATGAATTGTTCCACCAATATTATGTCCTGGCAAACCTGACATAGCAAAACACTCTGCAACGACACCTTGTCCTGCAAATGAAGCATCTCCATGCATTAAAACAGGAATTACTTTTTTTCTTTCTTTGTCCTTATGATAAAATTGTTTAGCCCGAACTTGACCAAGCACAACTGGATTTACTGCCTCTAAATGAGATGGATTATCTGTTAGGCTTATGTGAGTTAAATTTCCATCAAACTCTCTGTTTGATGAGGCTCCCAAATGATATTTAACATCTCCCTCGAAATCCTTTTTAGTACTTACAGTTTTACCAAAAAATTCACTGAAAATAGCTTTAAAAGGTTTGCCCATAACGTTCGCCAAAACATTAAGTCTACCTCGGTGAGGCATTCCAATTTTAATTTCTTTTGCTCCTAAATTTCCACCTCTTTTAATTATTTGTTCTAATGCTGGTATCAAAGACTCACCTCCATCTAAACCAAATCTTTTTGTTCCCACAAATTTAACATGTAAATATTTTTCAAATCCTTCAGCCTGAATAATCTTTTTTAAGATTGCTTTTTTTCCATTTTCTGTAAACACAATATCTTTTTCCGGACCTTCAATTCTGTCTCTAATCCAAGATTTTTCTTCAGGATCGCCCATGTGCATAAATTCATATCCGATATTAGAACTGTAAGTTTTTTTTAGAATCTTTAATATTTGATTTAAATTTGCATATTGAAGACCGAGAACACCGTCCAAAAAAATTTTTCTATCATAATCACTCTTTGTGAATCCATAGTTTTCTGGTTTTAATTCAGGATGTTCTTCCTGTTTTTGAATTGATAATGGATCTAAATTTGCTATTAGATGTCCTCTAATCCTATAGGCTCTTATAAGCATTATAGCTCTGACAGAATCCTTCGAAGCTTGTTTAGCAGATTTTAAATTAAACTCTTCTGAGTTTTGTTCATCTGTTTTGCTATCTCTTAAGCTGAATGCTGGTCTTTTTATTTTTTTCTGGGGGGCCCAACTAGGTCCTTTTAGGTTATCGTAAATAAGTTTTTCATTATCACTTAACCCATCGAAGAATTTTCTCCAATCTTCAGGCAAAGACTCAGGGTCAGAAATGTAGTCAGCATAAAATTCATTTATAAACTCTGAATTATTTCCTGCTAAAAAAGATGTTTTTTTATATAAAGTATTGTTTTTAGATGACGACATTGAAGATTTGTTTTATCACAAATTATTAAAATCAACCATTAAGTTTTTGGTAAAGTGTTTTACCTATATCAGCAGGTGATTTTGAGATTGTAATTCCAGCGGATTTCATAACTTCTATTTTATCTTCTGCTCCTCCTTTTCCACCTGAAATTATGGCTCCAGCATGCCCCATTCGTCTACCTGGGGGTGCAGTTAAGCCAGCAATAAAACCAACCATAGGTTTTTTAATTTTTTCTCTTTTTAAGAAAGCTGCTGCCTCTTCTTCTGCTGAGCCACCTATTTCTCCGATCATGACTATTGATTTAGTTTCGTCATCTTTTAAAAAAAGCTCTAAGCAATCAATAAAGTTTGTTCCATTAATTGGATCTCCGCCAATTCCTATGCATGTTGATTGTCCCATCCCGTTTGCTGTAGTTTGAGCTACTGCCTCATAAGTCAAAGTTCCTGATCTTGAAACTATTCCTACAGTCCCTTTTTTATGAATATTACCTGGCATGATACCAATTTTACATTCGTCAGGTGTTATTATTCCTGGACAATTTGGTCCTATTAATCTCGAACTACTTTTGTTTAAAATTTTTTTTACTTTTACCATATCTAAAATTGGTATGCCTTCAGTAATGCACACGATTAATTTAATTTCTGCCTCTATCGCTTCGATTATAGCTGCACCAGCAAACTTGGGGGGTACGTAAATCATTGAGGCATCTGCAGATGTTTTTTCTTTTGCCTCATTAACAGAATTAAAAACTGGTAAATCTAAATGTAATTGTCCTCCTTTTTTAGGTGTCACACCCCCAACCAACTTTGTTCCATATTTTAGAGCTTGTTCAGAATGAAATGTTCCGTGTGTACCGGTAAAACCTTGACATATAACCTTAGTTTTTTTATCCACTAAAATTGACATTATTTTACTGCTTCTGTTATTTTTTTAGCCGCATCATTCAAATCAGAGGCTGATAATATTTTTAGATTTGATTTGTCTAATATTTCTTTTCCCTGTTTATAATTTGTACCGGCAAGTCTTACGACAAGAGGAACTGATAAATTTATCTCTTTTGCTGCATCAACTACACCTTGTGCTAGAACATCACATCTCATAATTCCACCAAAAATATTAATTAAAATTCCTCTCACATTTTTGTCGGAAAGAATTAATTTAAAAGCTGCGGTAACTTTTTCTTTTGTTGCGCCACCACCAACATCTAAAAAATTAGCAGGCTCTTTTCCATAAAGTTTAATTATATCCATCGTTGCCATGGCTAATCCTGCTCCATTAACCATACATCCTATTGAACCATTAAGTTTTATGTAGGCTAAATCATATTTGCTTGCTTCAATTTCTGTCGGATCTTCTTCGGTTAAATCTCTTAATTTTAATATTTCTGGTCTTCTAAAAAGCGAATTATCATCAAAATTCATTTTTGCATCAAGGCAGATCATTTCTTGAGATTTTGTAATAATTAATGGATTAATTTCAATTAAACTTGCATCTTTTTTAATTACTATTTCATAAATAGATTTTACTAATTTTACAGCAGCAATTTTTTGTTTCTCATTAAGTTTAAAAATAGAGATAATTTTTTCAATCTCCTCCTCACTGGGTCCTTCTTTTTTTAAATCTATTTTAGATGTAATTATTTTTTTTGGCGTTTCAGATGCAACTTTTTCGATGTCCATCCCTCCTTCGGTACTGCTAATAAATGCTATTTTTGATGTCTCTCTATCTACTAAACAGGAAAGATAAAATTCTTTTGAAATGTCTGAAGCTTCTTCAATATATAGTCTTTTTACTTCTTTGCCCTCAGGTCCGGTTTGATGAGTAACAATAACTTTTCCCAACATTTTATTTATCTCTTTTTTTAAATCTGATACATTTTTTACAAGTTTAACGCCTCCCGCTTTTCCTCTGCCGCCGGCATGAATTTGAGCCTTAACCACATACTCTTTGCTTTGTAATTCTTTAATTTTTTTATCTATTTCTTTAGCTGAAAAAATTACTATCCCGTTAGAAACTGGTGCTCCAAACTCTCTTAAAATATCTTTTGCTTGATGTTCGTGAATATTCATAAAGTTTAATAATAATAAAGCCTTTTATATGAAAATTTGGCAACAATAAATGAATAAATAATTAAAAAAATTATAAGATAATTTATAAAAAATAGTCTTGATTTTTAAAATTTTACAATAAGATAACCTTTTTATTAAATTTAGCTTATAATTGAATTTTATTTATGGATAAATACCCCAAAGAAGCCACTGAGAGATTTGATGATGCAAACTTTCACATTAATTATTGCTTACTATTCATAAAAAGATTTCTAAAGGGTGATGTTCTTGAAGTTGGAGCGGGATGCGGAAGTTTCACAAGAAATTATTATAATAATAAACTTAAATCTTTAACTTTAACAGAAGTAGATAAAAATAATTTAAAAATTTTAAAAAACAAATTTAAAACTATCTCAAAAATAAAAGTTAATAATAAAAAATTAGGAGATATTAAAAAAAAATTTGATACTATAATTTATTTACACGTATTAGAGCATATTAAAAATGATAAGCGTGAAATTAAAATTGCAATTCAAAAACTTAAAGCACATGGCAATCTTATTATTATGGTGCCGGCTCATCAAAAAATTTATAGCAACTTAGACAAGGCTGTTGGTCACTACAGGAGATATGACATTAAATTTTTTAAAAAAAATTTTAAATCTGTAAAAAAAATCAATATCAAATATTTAGACTCTATGGGTTATTTTTTGTACTTTTTAAACAAAATTTTCTATAAAAAAGAAGTTTACCCTTCTAATTTAAAGATATTTATTTGGGATAAATTCTTCACACCAATAACAATGATTTTGGACTATTTATCAGGTTATAAAATTGGCAAATGTATTCTAGCCATATATAAAAAAAACTAATTTAGATTAGGATCTATTTTTTTTGCTGCATTAAATAAATCTTTCACAGCTTCTACAGACTTTTCAAAATTTGCTTTCTCTTCTTGCGATAGATCTAATTCTATTATTTTTTCTACTCCGCCTGATCCAATAATAACGGGAACACCAGCATAAATTTCTTTTGCTCCATATTCACCATTTAAATGAACGGCGCAAGGAAGTTGTTTTTTTAAATCTTTTAAATAACTTTCCGCCATCTCTACCCCCGATGCAGCAGGCGCATAAAAAGCTGATCCTTTTTCTAAATATTTAACAATTTCCGCACCCCCTTTTTTAGTTCTATCGATTATTTCATCAATTTTTTTTTGACTTATTTTTCCTTCTTTAACTAAATCATAGATTTTTTTTCCTTCGATTTCAGTAGATCCCAACATTGCAACCATGCTATCTCCATGTCCGCCTAAAACAAAAGATTTTATCTTTTGCGCAGGCACTTTTAATTCTTGTGATAAAAAGTATATAAATCTTGAAGAGTCCAATATGCCAGCCATTCCAACTACTTTGTTTTTTGGAAGATCCGAATATTTTTGTAAGGCCATTACAATTACATCCAATGGATTTGTAATACATATAACGAAGGCATTTGGTGAGGTTTTTTTAATTCCTTCTGCAACTTGCTTAATAATTTTAAGATTTATACCCAGTAAATCGTCTCTCGTCATTCCAGGTTTTCTTGGAACACCAGCAGTTATGATTATTACATCTGAATTTTTAGTGTCTTCATAATTGCTTGTCCCAGATAAATTTACATTAAAACCATTTACTGGTGATGATTGAGCTATATCTAAAGCTTTTCCTTTTGCTATTCCTTCAGCTACGTCAAACAAAACTACATCAGCTAATTCTTTTAAAGCTATAAGATGAGCTAAAGTTCCTCCAATTTGTCCGGCGCCGATTAAAGTTATTTTTTTTTTCATTTATTTCCTTAAATTATTTCATTGTTGGCATCACAAATTCAGGATCTGATCTATTTCCTTTGGGCCATCGTGAAGTTATTGTTTTTAATTTTGTGTAGAATCTAACGCCTTCTGGGCCATGCATGTGATGATCCCCAAATAATGATCTTTTCCATCCGCCAAAACTATGAAAAGCCATTGGAACTGGAATTGGTATATTTATTCCGACCATACCAATTTTAGCTTTACTTGAAAAAGTTCTTCCTGAGTCCCCATCTCTAGTAAATATACTCACACCATTTCCAAATTCATGATCATTAACTAATTTTAACGCTTCCTCAAAATCTTTAGCTCTTACAACGGATAAAACTGGACCAAAAATTTCTTCTTTGTAAATTCTCATATTTTTTGTGACTTTATCAAATAGACATCCGCCAATATAATAACCGTTTTCATAACCTTGTAATTTAAAATTTCTACCGTCTACAACTAGTTTTGCTCCTTCTTTTTCACCAATGTCTACGTAACCTTTTACTTTGGCTAAATGTTCTTTTGTTACTAATGGTCCCATCTCCGACTGCTTGTCCATCCCTGGTCCTACTTTAAGAACCTCTACTTTTTTTGCCAGTGAGGCTACTAATTTATCTCCGATATCTCCTACTGCCACAGCGACCGATTGGGCCATGCATCTTTCGCCAGCTGAACCGTATGCTGCGCCCATTAAACCATTAACTGCTTGATCAAGATCACAATCCGGCATGACAACACAATGATTTTTTGCACCACCTAATGCTTGAACTCTTTTTTCATTCTTTGCACAATTTTCATAAATATATTTTGCAATTGGTGTTGAGCCTACGAAACTCATTGCCATAACATCTTTATTGTTTATAAGGGCATCAACTGCTTCTTTATCTCCATTAACCACATTAAAAACTCCGTCAGGCAAACCGGCTTCTTTTAAGAGTTCAGCTAATCTCATTGAACAGGATGGATCTTTTTCAGATGGTTTAAGAACAAATGTATTTCCACAGGCTATTGCCATCGGAAACATCCACATTGGAACCATTGCCGGAAAGTTAAACGGTGTTATCCCAGCACAAACGCCCAAAGGTTGACGTATAGACCAGCTATCAACATTTGAACCTACATTTTCTGTAAACTCACCTTTTAGCATTTGAGGAATGCCGCAAGCATAC
>Ga0209425_10004631_pt1 | contig 13871 bp, 9 predicted proteins | sample COG_05_FD_184749 | JGI IMG/M metagenome (GOLD analysis project Ga0209425, IMG submission 184749) | Pelagic Microbial community sample from North Sea - COGITO 998_met_05 (SPAdes) (version 2) | ecosystem: Environmental > Aquatic > Marine > Neritic zone/Coastal water | place: Helgoland, sampling... | reverse complement strand
GCTTTGGGCAATCGAGTAGTGATGCGAGGATTCGTAGATTTTCGCTACGATAATACAGATTTTGAAGTTGCGAATAATCATGACAAACGCTTCCGCACTGGTGCTGATGTTGATTTTCTTTTCGATTTTTCTCCAGTTACCTCCGAAGTTCACTTTAACGCCGATCAGGGGGGAGTTAATTTAGAGCAAGCATTTATCCGTTATAGTTTTAACCGTGACTTCAATTTTTCATTTGGTCGCCAAGTAACCGTACTCGGATACGAATCTGATGAAGCTCCAAACCTCCGTCAGGTGTCTCATGCATATCTTGCCGATGTTGCAATTGAAGACTTAGCTGCCGGTGCAAGTGGGCGCGATGCGATTAATAGTTTTGTCGGTCTAAACAATCTATCAACTCTTTATACTGATACCGTGCTTCAATTAAAATCATCTCCATTAGCTCAGGACACAACGACACGAAATGCAGCAAATGCAGCAGCACTTGCTGGCGTTGGTGACAATAACCCTACTGCAATATCTATCCCACAACTCCGTAGAAACTATGTTGATGGCATTCGGGCTAACTTCAATAATGGAAAGTTTGGGTTAAGCCTCGGTTTGCATAATGGGCTTTTTGAAAGTGATCATTTGAATGATTCTCAAATTGGGATTGATATCGCTGCTTCGTTGATGATTGTTCCAGGACTAGAATGGAGAATGGGGTATGCTTTTGAAAATAATGATGCGTGGGATAATTCGATTGCTAACTACAACACCTGGGCTACCACGCACAACTCCCTTATCACTTTAACAAATCCCGGTACCACTCTAGGTATCATCCCCAATGCTGACAAGATTAGTCAGTTTAATACCAACCTGTCTTACCAAACAGGCGGGTTAACCTTGGCATTCGAATGGGATGTATGGGATATCTACATTATTGATATGTGGAATATTATGCTCATGGGAAATTATCAGTTTAATAATGTATTTGGACTTACCTTAAGGTATTCACATGAGGACTTAGAGGATGAATTAGGTGGGAACGGTGAAACTGATCGGTTTACAATCGCCCCTTCTTTTGCAATTACAGAAAATCTTAAACTTCTTTTCGAGTACAGTCACTCAAGCGTAGAATCAACTTATGCCAAGGAAACTTCTGTTGATGAATTTTATGCCCAGACATTGTTCAATTTCTAAGCTTCTAGAGTAAATTTTACAACAATTGAGCCTTGTTCGTATTTGCGAACAAGGCTTTTTTTTGAGAATTTGAGTGACAGATCTATCTCTCTTCTGTTTGTAGATACAATATAGTTAAAAGTATAAAAAGTTACTCACTTGTAAAAGCCCAAAAAAAGATTGGAAATCAATGACAGCACAATTGGTGGAGGAAACGGAAAAACCGAAAAAAGCCCTCAGGCGTAAAATCGAGGAATTAGGCGAAGAACTCGGCTATCTGCAACGAAAGTGTCGGGAACTTGGGATTCCTGTACTGATCGTGGTGGAGGGATGGAGTGCCGCGGGGAAAGGCTCGATGATCAACAAGATTATCCAACCGCTGGATCCACGTGGCTTTAAGGTCACCTGTATTACCTCACCCAGTATGGATGAGCAGTTACGTCCTTTTCTTTGGCGCTTCTGGCGAAGGACTCCTTCTGCGGATCGAATGGCCATCTTTGATCGCAGCTGGTACCGGAACTTACTCGATGAGGTAGTAGACGGGAATTTAAATGAACAGGATTTAGAAAAAGCCTACACGGATATTCGTTCGTTTGAACGACAATTACGGGATAGTGGAACCGTGATCTTTAAATTCTTTCTCGATATTTCAAAAAAAGAACAGTCTCATCGATTACAGGCCCTTCGGGAAAATCCAAACACTTCCTGGCGGGTTGATGATGGCGTTCTCGCGAGGCATTATAAATACGACGAGTATAAGGCAGCGAGTAAGGAAATGTTTAAGGAGACCGACGTGGTGGACGGTGCCCATTGGCAAGAGATTGACACCACAAAATTTCTTCCTGCTACGGTTAAGACTCTACAAATCCTGGTCGATTTACTGAGGAATAAAGTTGATAAACGAAAAGGCGGAATCAAGTTTAACCGCAATATTCCGGCCAAGTTACCCACTTGTAAGACTGCCCCTTCCTTGCGCAAGGTGGACACTTCTTTATCCTTGGGCAAAGACGAGTACCGAAAAAAATTAATTACCCGGCAGAAAAAAATTCATGAACTCCATAATGAACTCTATCGGTTGCGCATCCCCATGGTCATTGTCTATGAAGGTTGGGATGCTGCGGGAAAAGGCGGAAATATTCGCCGTTTAACTGAAGAAATGGATCCGCGGGGTTATGAGGTGATTCCCATATCCGCTCCTAATGATGTGGAAAAAGTACACCATTATTTATGGCGTTTTTGGACGGAGTTTCCTAAGGCCGGTCATTTAACTATTTTTGACCGTTCCTGGTATGGTCGTGTGTTGGTTGAACGGGTGGAAGGTTTTTGTGGTGAGAATGACTGGAAACAGGCTTATCGTGAAATTAATGAAATGGAGGAGAACTTTCATAATTATGGAACCGCTTTGGTGAAATTCTGGGTTCATATCGATAAAGACGAACAATTAAAACGCTTTGAAGCACGCAAGGAAAACCCCGCCAAATTATGGAAATTACACGAGGAGGACTGGCGAAATCGGGAAAAGTGGGATTTGTATGAAGAAGCGGCCGAGGAAATGTTTCTGCGTACTCATACCCCCTTTGCCCCGTGGACGATTATCGAGGGTAATTGTAAGCGCTATGCCCGGATCAAATCTATGGATGTGGTAATCGAAGCGATTGAGAAGAAGATCGACGAGAAGTCTTAGGGAAATTTTTTGCTGTCCTTTTTAGTACAAAATAAAAAGTTTTATTTTTTGTCGCTGAGTTCCTCGATCTTTTCAATTCCCTTAATCGCGATAATCTTATCAATATCCGGATTTGCACCGCTCACCCCAATAGCCCCGACCAGTTTGCCATTATAATACAAAGGGATTCCCCCTTTTACTCCCCGAATTACTTTCAGGCTACCAATATCGATAATTTCAAGATTTTCGCCATTTCGGGCTTCTAACTCCTCAGTCGCTACTCCTTTAAAGCAGGATGTTTGTGCTTTAAATTTTGCGAAATCGTACAGGCCCGGATCCATTTTTTCACTTTTAGAACTGGCCAGTATGCGACCATCTATTCCCACGACCATAATGGCCACTTCGACTTTTTGGTTGATTGATTCTTGATGACAGGATGCAAGGATTTTTAATGCGGTCGCAGTATTAAGTCTGGGGATTTCTTCAAGCGTAACCTTGCTATAACAAAGCACTGCCCAAAACATATTTAATAAAAGAAAAATTCTCATAGACTGTTTATTAATTTAGTTAAAAGTAGAATCTAGGGTATTTAGTTGATCTTCTGACCAAGGTATTGCCCGATACATTTTATTTAATTTTAGGATTGAGAGGAACGGAGTATTCGTATGCTTTCAACTTTGTTTTCTTTGACCTGTAAAGACAAACCCCAATTTTTTCACTTTCTTTTTAAACTCCTAACCTGTTGAAATTACGATGAATCAAGATATCACCAATAACCGTAGTGGCCTCCTTGCTGGCGGAAACTGGATTATAGACCAAGTCAAAATGATTGATGTCTACCCCAAGCATGAACAACTTGCGAATATTTTTGATCAGTCTCAAGGAACGGGTGGTTCCCCTTATAATGTGTTGCTTGACTTGGCGAAGATGGGTGCGGGTTTTCCACTGGTGGGTGCCGGCCTAGTGGGACAGGACCGACTGGGAGAATATATTCTAGAGGATTGTCGATCAAATGGGATTGATCCCGCATTTATTTCAGTGTCTCCGGGAACATCAACTTCTTACACCGATGTGATGACCGAAATTGAAGGGGGAAGAAGAACTTTTTTTCACAATCGTGGAGCCAACGCAACCTGGGCGGGAGAAGATATTGATTTCGCAGGGAGTAATGCGAAAATTTTTCATCTCGGTTACCTGCTCTTATTGGATGCAATTGATGCGGAAGACTCGGAGCATGGAACTGTGGGGGCTGCTTTACTCGCCAAAGCCCGGGCGGCTGGCTTTAAAACCAGCATCGATGTGGTGAGCGAGGACAGCGAGCGCTTTTCCAAAATTATTGGACCGGCATTAAAGCAGGTTGATTATTGCATACTTAATGAAATCGAAGCCAGTAAAGTAACCGGTGTGGCAGTACGCAAGGATGGTCAATTACTGGAAGATGGAATTGAGGAAGCGAGTCAAAAACTTTTCGAATTGGGGGTGTCTGATCTGGTGGCAATTCATTTCCCGGAAGGTTCTTATGGGGCAAAAAGCTCCGGTGAAAAACTTCGTCAGGGCTCTTTATCTTTACCCAAGGACTACATTAAAGGGGCTGCGGGAGCAGGGGATGCTTTTTGTTCGGGTGTATTGCTTGGTATCCACGAGGACTGGCCTTTAGAAAAGTGTTTGCTCACCGGAACCTGTGCCGCTACTGCCTGTATGTCCAACCCGACCTGTACCGATGGATTACGTTCTCTCGAGGAATGCCTTGCATTGGCTGACCAATTCGGAATCGGAGAAGACAAAAACTAATTTTATAACCTAACTCTCACTCATTAATGATTCAGGATTCCTTAAACGATTTCAATTCTTCAACGCGACAAGATTCACTGGCTCAGATTGCCAGAGAGGAAACTTTTCCAAGCATTCGTCCGATTGTGAATGCCCATGCCCATACCTTTTATTCATTTAATTACAAAGGATATTCTCCCACTCGATTCGCAGTGGAAGCGAAGAGGGAAGGCTTGGAGATGGGGGGAATTGTTGACTTTGATGTGCTCGATGGCTTGGAAGAGTTTTGGAGTGCCAGTCGATTACTTGATTTAAAAGCATGTATTGGAATTGAATCCCGTGTCTTTGTACCCGAGTTTGCAGACCGGGAAATTAATTCTCCGGGCGAACCTGGAATCAGTTATCACATGGGTACTGGTTTTACTACGACCCGTATTCCACAGGAGGCACAGATTTTTCTCGATACTATGCGATCCACTTCGGCGGAGCGTAATTTGGCCATGGTGGCCCGGGTAAATGAATTTCTTTCCCCCTTACTTTTAGATTATAATAAGGATGTACTTCCCCTTACTCCCAATGGTAATGCAACGGAACGGCATCTCTGTGTGGCGTACGCCCGAAAGGCAGCAGCGATGTATCCAGTGGAGGAGGATTTAAGAAAATTTTGGAGTGAAAAACTGGGGGTGGCACCAGCGGACATCAAAGAATTACCAGAAGGGCGACCGATTACTGATTTAATTCGAGCAAAAACGATGAAGCAGGGTGGGGTGGGGTATGTAAAACCTGACTCTGGGTCTTTCCCGAATATGGCGGAAATGAATCAATTTGTATTATTATGTGGTGCGATTCCCACCTTTACCTGGCTTGATGGTTGTTCCATTGGGGAGCAGTCGATTGAGGAACTTGTGGAGGTGGGGCGTTCAACCGGAGTGGCTGCATTTAATATTATCCCCGACCGCAATTATACTCCCGGGCAATCGGATCAAAAATTGGAAAATTTAAAACAAGTTGTTCAATTAACCCAAGACCTTGGCCTCCCTTTACTGGGTGGTACAGAGATGAACAGTCCGGGGCAAAAATTTGTGGATGATTTTTCTTCCGCAGAATTAGCTCCCTTACAACCGGTATTTATTCGCGGTTCCTGGATTCTTCATGCCCATTCAACACTCCAAAGGGATACCGGAATGGGCTATCTGAGTGACTGGGCCAGTAATCAATTTTCAGACACGACTACCAAGAATGAGTTTTATGCTACATTTGGAGAGCTCTATTCCCCACGGGGAGAGAAGCGCTTAAAGGAGGCATTACATTCTGAGATGAGTGCGGGAGAAGTGACTGAACTTGCCCGCCAGGTAATGTCTGCTTAGTAAATGTCCACCTTTGTCGGCTTTGGCTTTGGTGCGATCCAGGGGGGGCTATTTTTAGCAGAAGCATATTCATCCCAGTCTTTTTCAAGGCTGGTAGTCTCGGAAATTGATGCAGAATTAGTAAATCATGTCAGGCGGAGCGGGGGCACTTATTTTTCCAATATTGCCGGATCCACCCGCTTAAGTAATATCCAGGTGGAGGGGATTGAAATTTATAATCCTTTAGTAGCGGAGGATCGTGAGCAATTAATTGATGCAATTGCGGAAGCTCAGGAATTATGCACCGCGTTACCGAGTTTTAAACTATACGATGTTGGGGAGGAGGCTTCAGTGGCAAAATTAATTAGCGAGGGGCTGAGAAGGAAAATCGATTCATCCAAACTTCCCTCCTGTGTTATTTATGCAGCAGAGAATGATTCCCGGGCTGCTTCCCGGTTACAGGATGCATGTTCTTCATACCTTCCCGATTTTCAAGAAAACCGCTTCGTTTTTTCGGAAACGGTAATTGCCAAAATGTGCTCGGTGGTCACGGATCAAGAACGAATTCAGGCGGAAGGACTAAGGCCGATTGTGGATGGGTTGAACCGGGCTTTTTTAGTGGAAGAATTTGACCAAATTTTAATTGAGGAAAAAGTTCCAAATGATTTTAAACGAGGATTCACTCAGTTTGTTACCAAGTCTGAATTGGATCCTTTTGCCATCACCAAATTTCTTGGACATAATGCGATCCATGCTCTGTTAGGTTATTTGGCAAAGGAAGAAGGAATTGATTTTATGCATGACGCTGGAAAACGCTCCGATCTGATGGAGTGGGCAAGGAATGCTTTTTTAAAGGAGGCAGGAATTGGGTTGTGTCATCAATATGCCTCTGTGGACGATCCTTTATTTACAGAACTCGGATTTCAGGAACATGTTGATGAAGCCCTTACTCGTATGGTAAATCCTTTTCTTCGAGATCCTGTGGATCGAGTAACCCGCGACCCGGTGCGTAAAATCGGTTGGGATGATCGTTTACTGGGTTCGATGAGATTAGCCTGCAGGGCTGGAGTGGAGCCTCGTTTATTAGCCAAGGGGGCAGGTATTGCACTTCGCTATGCCTGTGAGGAAAATAAATGGGATTCCCCTGAGGCCGGATTGGAACAGGTTTGGAAAGAGGTTCAATGCGAGGAAAAAAATGAATTACAGAAGTTAATCATCACCAATTTTTGATTTTCTCCTTCCCTTCATTCCTCCTTTAAATTCAAAAAAGATTATTCTAGGATTGCAATTCCATCAAAAACGATCAAAAACAATCTTATTCGATCATTATGATTCGTGAAGCCTGTCCAACACTAGCCCCTCAAAGAAGAGAGCACATCCGATTACTCGTACGAGAAAGCGGTGTTGCCCGTGTGGAAGACCTGCGACGTGAATTAAAAGTTTCGGTTGCCACAATACGACGAGACTTAGAGGTGTTAGAAGAGGAGGGAAAGGTACGGCGTGTCCATGGCGGTGCGGTGAGTACTGAGAACCGACTGGATGAAGCGGTGTTTGATGATAAAACCAATCAATTTTCGAAACAAAAACGTGCGATTGCAGAGGAAGCGTATCAATTAATTGGGCAGGAAGAATCGCTTTTCCTGGATGGGGGAAGTACCACACTTTGCTTGGCTCGCTTATTGAAGAACCGAAATGATTTAACTGTGGTGACCAATTCTTTACGGGCAGCTGCGGAACTAGCCAATTCGGAACCCCGGGTGATTCTGACTGGTGGAGAACTTCGAAAAATCAGTCAAACGATGGTGGGACCCTTGACTTCTGCCGTACTGAGCCAAGTCCGGGTGGACCGTGCGTTCATGGGTACGATGGGATTCTGTTTAAAGAACGGGTTGACCACCACTGACCCCAATGAGGCATTTGTGAAAGGACTGGTCGCGGAGCAGGCAGTCCAAGTGGTGCTATTAGCGGATTCGAGCAAGGCAGAGAAAGTATCATTCGCCCGCGTTTCTGACTGGGATAAAGTAGACATCTTAGTGAGCGATCAAAACCTACCCCCTATTTTTACCAAATCTTTACCCAAGCGTGGACTAAAAGTCTGCGTCGTATAAGTTTATAACCAAGAAAATAATATTATGGCAAATCCAGTAATCATGCCCCGACAAGGACAATCAGTTGAAAGCTGTATCCTTACCGAATGGAAAGTCCAACCAGGTGACACCGTAGCCGAAGGCGATGTACTGGCAGTGATTGAGACTGATAAAGCAAGCTTTGACCTCGAGTCTACGGCTTCTGGAACTGTACTGGAGCTTTTTTGGGAAGCGGATGACGATGTTCCGGTTCTTGCCAATGTAATTGCCATTGGTGCAGAGGGAGAAAATATTGATGACCTTCGTCCAGCAACAGAGAGTGCATCCGCAACGGCTTTACCTGCGACTAGCTCAACTCCTGAATCTTCTGCCGTTCAGTCCACCGTAGCGGCCGATCAATCCCCCGCTTCTGCCCCAGTTGATTTATCTACGACTTCACATGTCCCCTCTTCCGGAGTGAGTCCGCGGGCACGTAAGAAAGCAATGAACCTGGGCGTGGATGCAGAAACTTTAGTTGGTACTGGCCCTGGAGGTCGCGTAATCGAACGGGATGTGGATGCATTTCTTGCCGGAACGCCAAGGTTATCAGCGGCTGCCCGTGTGCGTGCGAAAGAGCAGGGCCTCGAAGCACCGGTTCGTGGTTCGGGTATTGCCGGGATGGCACTTGCTTCCGATATGCGTCAGCCGGGTGCGATTGAAGGTGCAGAGGTTGAACCGGTAAAGGGAATCCGGAAATTAATTGCCGAGCGTATGATGCAGTCCCTACAGGGAACTGCTCAATTAACATTACACTCTTCTTTTGATGTGACAAATTGTCAGAAGTATCGAAAGAAACGCTTGGCGGATGGTGAGTCGAAAGTATCGATTAACGACTTAATTGCCCAAGCCATTTTAGCTGCCTTGCAGAATCATCCAGAAATGAATGCTCATTTCTTGGGAGACCGGTTGGCCGTTTTTCATGAAGTAAATCTTGGTATCGCAGTGGATTCGCCCCGTGGTTTAATGGTCCCGGTTGTCCAGGAGGCATCCAAGATGTCATTAGAAATGCTTTCTTCCGAAATTAAGAAAAAAGCGATTGCCTGCCGGGAGGGAACAATCCAACCCGATGATCTGTCTGGAGGTACATTTACACTGACTAATCTTGGAATGCTTGGAGTGGAAAATTTTACTCCTGTTTTGAATGTCCCAGAAATTGCAATCCTCGGAGTGGGAGGAATTAGTTTAAAGCCGAAGAAGAATGAGGAGGGAGAGGTTTCCTTTGTCGATCAAATCTCTTTGAGTTTAACAATCGACCACCAGGCAATTGACGGAGCACCCGCTGCCCGTTTTATACAAACCTTGGTTAATCATTTAGAAAATCATCCGGGTGAAAACCCACAAAAAATTGAAGGAGAAGAATAATTGTGAAATATGACTTTGCTGTAATTGGTGCCGGACCTGCCGGGTATGTGGCTGCGAAAAAAGCTGCGTCTGCAGGTTTAAAAGTGGTAATGGTGGAAAAGAAAAAGCTTGGAGGCGTCTGTTTAAATGAGGGTTGTGTTCCTTCGAAGACGCTTCTGCAGGCTGCGAAAACTTATCATCACGCCAAGCATGGTTCGATCTTTGGGGTCGAAGCGGGTTCGTTATCATTTGATTTCGGAAAAGCTCATGCTCATAAAAATTCGGTCATGGATCGAATGAGAGATGGGATTGCCGGGTTAATGAAAAAGCACAAGGTGGAGGTGATTGAAGGGGAGGCTACTTTATCAAAAGGCTCTTCTTTTACTGTGAATGGAGAGACTCATGAGGCCGATAACATTCTCCTTTGTACAGGATCTTCCCCTACGATTCCCCCTATTCCTGGAATTGAAGCGGATCACATTGTTGATTCGACTGGAATTTTGAATATTGATACTTTACCAAAGAATCTAGTGATTGTGGGGGGGGGCGTAATTGGATGCGAATTTGCCTGTGTTTATGCCTCTGTCGGTGTACCCGTGACTGTGTTGGAAGCCATGCCAGAAATTTGTCCGAATTTAGATTCTGAAATTGCGGCGATTCTTCGTAAGGAATTAGAAAAGAAGGGAGTAACTTTCCAATTAGGTGCAAAAGTGGAGAGTTTTGAAGGGAAGTCCGTTCGCTTTACCCTCGATGGTGAGAGTAAGAATATGGACGCCGATTTAGTTCTCGTTGCCACTGGACGCCGACCTAATGTATCCGGTTTAGGATTAGAGGAAATTGGGTTGGATTTTGATCCGAGAGGAGGAGTTAAAGTCGATAATCGCGGAGCAACCAATTTGCCAGGCCTTTGGGCAGCGGGAGATGTGACTGGACAAGCATGGCTTGCCCATGCGGCAAGTCGGATGGCAGAGGTTGTGGTTCACAATATCAATGGCCAAAAGGATCAAATGCGCCACGATACTATGCCCGCGGTTGTTTATACCAGCCCGGAGGTGGCAGTTGTCGGATTAACCAAAGAGGAGGCGATTGATCGTGGATTCAAGGTGAAGACTGGAAAGATACCGATGGCGATTAATGCCCGTTATATTGCGGAAAATCCCGGTGAAGAGGGAATGTGCAAGGTGGTCCTGGATGCGGATACCAATCGTTTAATTGGTGTTCACATGGTAGGGGGTGCCTGTTCCGAGATGATATTTGGTGCGACTGCGATGTTAGAAACCGAATTACGAGAAGAGGAAATTGCAGAGATTGTTTTCCCTCACCCCACCACTTCCGAAATTATGAAGGACGTCTTCATGGCCGTTCGGTAACTCATTTATTAAAATTTAACATTTTTCGTCATGCCTAAGTCACAAATTATAGAACCCGCAAAAGAACGCAAAGCAGGAACGGTCCCGTTTGCTGAAATTCCACTCAATCAGTACAAGCAAGATATTGCCAAAGAGAAAGAAGCCTATGGGGCAGAAGCTTTAGTTGGTATGTATGAAGACATGCTTCTTATTCGCGTGTTTGAAAACATGCTTCAAACTATTAAAACGCAGGGTTCCTATGAAGGAATTGAATATGATCATAAAGGACCGGCCCACCTCTCGATCGGACAGGAAGCATCCTCTGTTGGACAAGCTTTTCTTTTAGGTATTGACGATCATATTCTTGGTTCTCACCGTTCTCATGGCGAGATTTTGGCCAAGGGAATGTCCGCTATTCGAAAATTGGATGATGATTCTTTGATTGAAATTATGGAAAATTTCCTCGGTGGTGATTGTTACCGAGTGGTCGAGAAACAAGGTTCAGATTCCGTGAAGGATTTGGCTCGCAATTTTTTACTCTACGGTGCATTAGCCGAGATTTTTGGTCGTGAAAATGGATTTAATCGGGGCTTAGGCGGTTCAATGCATGCCTTTTTTCCTCCCTTTGGAATCCTGCCCAATAATGCAATTGTGGGCGGTTCTGCTGATATTGCGATGGGGGCCGCACTCTTTAAAAAGGTAAACCGGAAAGACGGAATTGTAATTTCAAATGTGGGGGATGCATCGATGGGGTGTGGTCCGACTTGGGAAGCGATGAACTTTGCATCGATGCGCCAGTTTCACGAACTCTGGGAAGAAGGGATGAAGGGGGGACTGCCTATCATTTTTAATTTCATGAATAATTTCTACGGAATGGGGGGTCAGACTGCTGGTGAAACCATGGCGTTTGATTATCTCGCCCGGGTGGGTGCCGGTGTGAACCCGCAATCAATGCATGCGGAGCGTGTGGACGGATATAATCCATTAGCTGTGGTGGACGCAATTAAGCGTAAGAAAGCATTGATTGAAAACGGGGATGGTCCAGTTTTATTAGAAACAATTACTTACCGTTATTCCGGACATTCTCCCTCAGACGCTTCTTCCTACCGATTAAAAGAAGAGGTCGAGGCTTGGCAGGCAGTGGATCCATTAAATGCTTATTCCAAGGAATTGATTGAGGCCGGTATGCTGACTGAGGAAGCGATTGAACAGACCAAGGCAAATACTACCAAGGCAATGATCCAAGCATGCCGCTTGGCTTCCGATTTGGAGGTTTCTCCAAGACTTGCTTCTGAAAAAATTGGAAATTTGATGTTCTCGAAGAGAAAAGTTGAAAATTACGACCCCTCCCGGGAGCCTGAATTAATCTTGGCCGCGTCTGAGAACCCACGGGTTCAAGCATTAGCCAAAAAATCAAGAGCTGGCATTATTGATGGTAAACCAGTCTCCAAAAATAAAGTTTATCAATATCGTGATGCCATTTTTGAAGCCGCATTTCATCGCTTTCAAAAAGATTCCACTCTGGTTGCTTATGGAGAAGAAAATCGTGACTGGGGAGGAGCTTTTGCCTGTTATCGAGGATTAACCGAATCCCTTCCCTACCATCGCCTTTTTAACTCACCTATTTCTGAAGCCGCTATTGTGGGTAGTGCGGTAGGATATGCATTGGAGGGAGGTCGTGCATTAGTCGAATTGATGTATTGTGACTTTATGGGCCGAGCTGGGGATGAGATTTTTAATCAGTTGGCCAAGTGGCAAAGTATGTCGGCATGTATTTTAGAAATGCCTGTCGTCCTTCGCGTCTCTGTTGGTTCCAAATATGGTGCTCAACACTCACAGGATTGGAGTGCACTCGTGAATCATATTCCCGGCCTTCAGGTCGTTTTCCCCTGTACTCCCTATGATGCCAAGGGAATGCTTAACACCGCATTGGCAGGTAGTGATCCGGTGATATTTTTTGAAAGCCAGCGACTTTATGATATTGGTGAATTATTTGAAAAAGAAGTCCCTGAAGAATATTATGAAATTCCCTTTGGTCTTCCGGCAAAGAGAAGAACCGGAAAAGATATTACCTTAATTACTGTGGGTGCAACGATGTACCGTGCATTAGAGGCAGCTGATATTCTTGAAGAAAAATACGGGATTACTTGCGATGTATTTGATTGTCGCTCGATTAACCCCTTGGATTATGATCCGTTAATTGAATCCGTTCGAAAGACTGGAAAGGTATTACTCTCTTCGGATGCCTGTGCCCGCGGTTCAGTAATGCAGGATATTGCCTCCAATATTAGCCAGTTGGCATTTGATGATTTAGACTCTCCCCCCGTAGTGGTAGGTTCTCGTAATTGGATTACACCCTGTGCGGAAGTGGAAGAGGATTATTTTCCTCAACCTTCATGGATGATCGATGCAATCCATGAACGTATTATGCCACTGCCTGGACATCAATTAACAAGTAATCCAACCACAGGGGAACTTGTCCATCGAAACAGAGAAGGAATATAATTGGTTTCTATTTTGGATGTGAGCGTACAGTGCTTTGAAAAATAAAATTCGATTTTATTACAATACGTCAGGAGACGATAAAAGTCAGACCCCATGAATAATTCATTGCAATTTCGAACCAATACCTTGCTCGCGGAATCCCGTCAGAAACACCTCGGTGTTTTTCTTACTGGCCCGGATCGAATCGAACTTCTTTCGGATGAACTCCCTCGCTCGGTAACCACCGAAAATGATTTTGTTCTGGCAAGTTTTGGAAATTGTCGATGTGCCTCCGATGCCAAGGCGATCCGGCAGTTCGATGCTCATGCACGGGTACCCTCGGGGGTAGAAAAAGTGGCCTTAGGTCATGAGACATTGCAGTTGGTTCTTCAAGCACCCGCAGAATCTGAAATTCGTCCGGGAGACATTGTTGTCATCACTCCAGGTCACGCGAGTCAACCAATCAATCCATTAAGCTTTGAACCGGAAGATTCGGGCGTTCTTGCTGCACTTGGCTACTCCTATCAATACCTGGGTGGACTGAGAAGATTTAATGCGGTGCCAGGAATCGCACCTTCCTTTATCCGTTCACAGGGATTTGGCAGTCTTTTCAATAAGGTAAAACCCGAAAATG
>Ga0209425_10004628_pt1 | contig 13873 bp, 10 predicted proteins | sample COG_05_FD_184749 | JGI IMG/M metagenome (GOLD analysis project Ga0209425, IMG submission 184749) | Pelagic Microbial community sample from North Sea - COGITO 998_met_05 (SPAdes) (version 2) | ecosystem: Environmental > Aquatic > Marine > Neritic zone/Coastal water | place: Helgoland, sampling... | reverse complement strand
CTTAGTACAAGAAATAAAAAAATAATATAAAGAATAAAATAATAATCTTTTTTATAATTATTTCTTAAGAAAAAAAATAAAAACAGGGTAAAAAAAATTGGAATATAATTTTTTACAATAATAAAATACAAAATTTGCTTAATAGGGAATATAAGTTGTTTAGTGATGGAATAGTTTATATCTCTTAAGGCATAAATATTTTTACCTAAAAGTAAATCTTCAAAAAAATTATTATAAGACTCATACCCAATATTAATAAATAAATAAATTAACATTAAAGAAAAAAATGTTAAAAAAAATAATAATTTAATTTTATTAAAAAATTTTAGTTTTGATAAAAAAATTAAAAAAAATAAAAATAAGCAAAATAAAATTAATACAGATGGTACTTTCGATAAAAAAGATAAAAAACCACCTAAAATAATTATAATTGAAATTTTAAAATAATATTTAATATCATCCGAATCCCAAATTCTAAAAAGACCACCAAAAAAGATTAAAATGCCTACTAAATTGTACAAATTATATGAGGGTGTTGGTAACCAAAAAAAATAATAAGATAAAGTTCCTGCCAATGAAAAAATAAAAATTAAGTAAAAATTATCAAATTTTAATTTCTTTTTTTCTATAAAATTAAAAAAACCAATTACTAAATATAAATTAGAAAAAAAAAGTATTACAAACCCATATATTCTAAGAATAGAAATTTTATAATTAACTATTTCTAAAATTATAGAATTTAAAAATCCAAAATTAGATAATCTGCCTATTTCATCTAGAGGATATAAAGACCTTAACAGATGAAAGCTTTCATCAGTTAAATCAAGACCTTTGTTAAAATTTAATAATAAAAAAAGTGAAATTATAATTAATACAAATACATAAATTTTTAAACTTAAATTATGAATCATTTATTTTGTATTTCTCAATGAAATCTTCTATATTTTTTTTAGCTAAAAGCATTATTGTTCCTTGGGGATTTCTAAGTAAGTTTTCATTAATCAAACTTGAGTCATTTATATATAAATTTTTATATTTTTTAATTTTTCCAAAACTATCAGCAATGCAACTTTGGTCTTCACCTGATTTAATTCCACCAAGAATATGAACTGCTGAAAATTTTAATTCCGAAACTTTTTTTAATTGTCTAATTTTATTTTCATAATCATTAGAATCTATTTTAATAATACTATTAGATGCAATTAAATATATTTTTTTAGCACCTCCGCTAAAAAGAATTTTTGAGGCCTTTAAGAGTGAATCTTTAATTAATTTAACTTCAGAATTTTGAATATTATATTTATAAAAGTAATTATTGGTAAAAGGAATTTTTTTGATATCACCTCTTCCAAATGAAAAAGTGGAGTGATAAACCGACATTTTTTTCCAATTTTTTTCGATATATTGATATATGTGTTTATCGTTAATAAAATTCATTTTTATAAACTGCTGACCACTTGATGCTTCTCCGATAATAAACTTATCATCTTTGTCTGAGACCTGAAATGGGTGAACATTTTCATGCCCAGCTTGAACTTCTTTATCAAATTCAACAACAAATTTAATCATCGGGTGTAACTTAAAATTAGAGACTTCCTTGGAAAAAAGATTACTATTAATTAATATTTTACTTGTTTGGATAGCACCGCAATTAAGAAATAAATACTTACATTGAAAAATTTTTTTTTTGCCATAAGTTTTACCTATAATGCTCCATTGTTTTTTATTAACGCAGTATTTAATTTTTATTGCTTCAAAACTCGTTTGTATTTTTCCATTAGCTCGTAAATATAAGTCTAGGTAAGTAGCCTTCATTGAATTTTTATCACCTAACTTAGAATAAAACTGAGGTATATGTTCGAAAATTATTTTACTTTTATTACAACCGTCTAAAAAATATTTATAACTTTGGCTGTTTGGAAATAATTTTACACTTTCGGTAATCCTTTCAATATCATCGAAATGACTTGTAATTTTACTTATTTCTGGAACTATATAATTTGAATTTTTTTTCCAATCTTGCCAAAATTTTTTGCTAGGCTTATGAAATAAACCGCTATTGATCTCACTACCACCACCAAGACATTCACCAGAAGCAAAAGAGATTTGCATTGGGTATAAAGTGGAGTTTAATCCACCATTTTTCCATTTATTTAAAAATTCATCATGAGGGTGTTTATTTTTGAATATTGAAACATCTTTTCCTTTTTCTAGCAGTAGAACTTTACCTGGAAATATTTTATTTAAATAATATGAATTAATAGAACCTGAAGGACCACTCCCTAAAACAATATGTTCAAAATAATCGTCTTCTACATTTAAATTTCTACTTGTATATCTTTCAAAAAAATTTGAATTATGAATTAAAATTACTGAAATTATTATTTCTCTTAATTTTTTAAAAAAAAAATAAAAAAAAATAAAAAAAAATAAATTATTTTTTTTTCCAAAAAAAAAATTTAGGATATTTAGAATATAAATAGTAAAATTGACAAAATTTAAAATTAAAAAATCAGATTTCAAAACATGCACTGATATTTTTTTATAATTAATTTTAGATAAATCTAAATTTAATTGATTATCTTTTTTTGATAAATAATTAATGAATCTATTTATTAGATAGATTTTTTTATAAATATTCATTTATTAAATAGAAATAAGTATTTCATTACAATTTTGATCTTTATCATTTTCGTTTATTATTATTTTGAATAACCCTTAAACTTGCTTTCCAAGACATATTTCCAACTTTTCCAAAACTTTCATGTTGATTGCATGTAAGTTTTGAAATTTTTTCACTAGTTTTATTAAGTTCTTTTATGCTAGTTAATTTTAATTGTATTTCTGAACATTTTTCAAAATGAAACGTAAGGTGAAACAGTTCTTCTATATCATTTGCAATTACAATAATTCCATGGTTTTTTAATACAATAATTTTTGTATTTTTTTTTACTTGAGAGGAAAGATTTTTGGCAATTTTAGCATTCATGACCATCCCATCATAATTTACATATTCTACACGTTTATAAAACCTCATACTTGATTGATTTAATTTCTCATTGAAACCATTTTTTAAACACGATATCGCAACTCCATTTATAGAATGTGTGTGGAGAATTGCAGAAGGCTTTGCTACACAATTATGAAGAAATTTGTGAATATAAAACCCAGCTTTGTTAACTTCTTTATATCTTACTCCATAATCATCCTTAAGATTTACATAGTTCAAATTATTTTTTTTAATTTCAGAAAAAAGATATTTGTGTTTATTAATATAAAATCCTTTTTTATCAGAAGATAGAATTGATGCATGATTAGCAGTTAAATCGCTTAAATTATAATAATCAATAACTTTGAATAAAACTTCTAATTGCTTTTGTTTATCTATTTTTTTATTCATAAATTAAATTTTTAATTTTTTTACTTTTTATAAATAACTTAAGATTATTTTCAAATATAGATATTTGATTTATCCAATAATTTTTAAAGTAACCTCCTATATGGGGGGTAATAAAAATATTATCAAGCTTCCTTAGTTTTTGAAAATTAATTTCATTATATATATCAGGCAAGGCATCTAAATAACATGTTGCTTTTTTATTTATTCTTAAAAAGTTATATAGATCTTTAATATTAATTGTTTTTAATCTTCCAATTAAAATTAGGTTAACATCTTTTTTCATTTTATCAAAAAGATCTTTAGTTAAAAAGTTGTTATTTTTTTCATTAAATCTTAATAGATTAATTATTGTATCATAATTTTTTAAACTACTTGTTAATTTTATTTTATTTATTATATTTTTCATCTTTAATTTTCTACTGGATAAAAAATTCATATTTAGATTAAATAACCTAGAATATTTTTGTAATTTTTTTGCAATATTTCCATAGCCAAGTACAATAATTTTTTGATTATCTAAATCTTTGCATTCACTAAAATTTTTCTCGTATTTTAACCTATTAATTAGATTTTTTTTATTCAAGAATTTTTTAGTTGTGTCTATTAAAAAAAAAATGGCTAAATTGAATACTGATTCACTGTTTATACCTGGACTATTACTTATTAAAATTTTTCTATTTTTTAAGTTTTTATGACTTAGCTTATCAACTCCAACAGAACCAAAATGTATCCATTTTAAATTAGGACATTTACTTAATATTTTATCACTAATTCGAGTTCCCCAATATATTTCTGCATCATATTCTTTTTTAATTTTATTAAGGTTGATAAATTCAATTTTTATAGTTGGAAATTTTTTATTAAGTTTATTTATTTCATTTTTATTTAAATTAAACATTTCTAATTTTGATTTAAAATCAGTAAGAATTTTTATTTTTCGATTAAAATTTGAACTCATACTTTTTAAAGTTTTTTGATTTAGTTTTGTTTAAATCTTTTGAATAAAATTTGTTTATACTTTTTCTATCTACTGAATCTATATTCAATTTTGAATGCTTTATCTCTACTTTTTGAACATACTCATTATTTAATGAAAAATCTGCAATAGGGAATTCTACCATTTCAATATTTGCATCAATTAAAGAAGCAATTTCAAGACTTGTGTGAAGATTTATTACACCACCCCAGCAATGAAAAATTATTTTTGTCTTTAAGTTAATACTATTAATCAAATTTATTATTTTTACCAAATCTGATATTGTAGTGTGGCTAATATCAATATTTAAATATTTAAACTTATAATAACGTGCCAAATTAAAAAAATCAAAAATTGTATTAAAATTTTCTCCATAAGAAAAATTTATTTCTTTGTTAAATTTTTTTATATCATCAAATTTATAAATATCATTTACATTTAAGCATTCTTCAATCCACAAAGGTTTATACTCTTGAATATATTTTAAAAATTTTTTAAGATTACTCTGATTTCTGTTTTTTTCATAAGTATTAGCAATTAAATCAATGGCAAATTTAAAATTGTTATTTTGTAGTAATTTAATTTTTGAACGATACTCTTTATTTATATCTAGTCTAATTTTTATATTATCAATATTTAATGAATTAGTTTTTTTTAAATCTTTTTTAATGTCTTGTATATTTGCTTTTATAGATCCCGCACTAGAATATACTTTGATAAATTTTTTTTCTTTAGATTTTGATTTAAAGTATAATTGATTTATTGTTTTGGCTAATGATTGTTTTTTTTTATTAGATATTAAGTTTAATATTGCTATTTCAATTGAAGCCAAAATACTTTTTAAAATGCCAGAATAATAAAAGAATTTATTGATTTGTAATTTTTGGCTAATCTTCAATGATTCAACTAAATTTTTGTTTAAAAAAAACTGAGATACATATTTTAAGTTATTCTTGTATAGTATTGGAGAGTACGTCCCAACCAAACTTTCTCCATAGGCAACTAGGCCATTTTTTGTTTTAATTTCAACTAAACTAATTAATTTTTTATCTTTATAACCAAAATATTTAGCATTACCGAAACTTCCGGCAAGTATTTTGGATGAAATAGATCTTATCGTTGTATTCTTTAGCTGATCCATCGACCAGTATAAACTTTTCTTATCTCTTTTTCTTGTTTCAGAAACCCTAGTTTTTTTGAATTATACATGTCATAAAAATTTTTTATATTCTGTGAAAGTTTTTTCATATCTTTTGGCAAAATAGCAAACTTGTTGTCTCTTCCTGGAAGGTTATTATTTGTGGTAAAATGTTTTTCAATTAAAGTTACCCCCATTGGTAAACTTAATGTTGCACTTAAAATGCCCTCACTATGATCACTTAATCCAACATTTTTTGTAATTTTTTTTAGTAAGTTAATTCTATCTAAATTAACTAAACTTAGATCACACGGATATGCAGAAACACAATGCATAAGGTTTACGTTATTTTTTCTTAATAATTTAAAACTTTTTTTTACTTCTGTGATGCTTGCTGCTCCAGTTGATAAATAAATATCCTTAAAATTTTTAGAACAAAATTGAAGTAGCTCTTTGTTTCTATTTTCTGGTGATGGAATTTTAATTTCCTTTAAATTAAGATCTTTTATTAGCTCAAAATCATTATGATTAAATAAACTGGTTAAAAATTTAATTTTATGATGTTTGCAGATTTTGGCTAGTTTTTTATAATCTATTTTATTTAATTCTGCTTTTTCATAAATTTCTCTTCTTCCATCCTTGTCCCAAGGTCCTGGTTTTAAATTTTTTACTCGCCATGTTTGAAATTTTGCATAGTCAGCTCCAGATTTACTTGCAGCAGCTATCATTTTCTCAGCTAAACTTATACTGCCCATGTGATTCCAGCCTATTTCTGCTACTAGTTTTATTTTTTTCATTTTTTATTTTTTTTTGATAATTAGAAATATTTATTGTTTCTTAAAACTCAATATACTTGCTTTTATATTATTAAGCAATTAAATATAAATCGTGAAAATTTTAGCTATTATACCTTCGAGGTCAGGGAGCAAAGGTATTAAAAATAAAAATTTACAAAAGATAATTGGTAGCAAATCTCTCATTGAACATACTTACGATATTGCAAAAAAAAGTAAGATTTTTGATAAAATAATAGTCAGCACAGACTCAAACGCTTATAAAAATTATTTACAACAAAAAAAAATCCCAATAGAATATCTTAGACCTAAAAAATTATCAAAAGACTATGTTAGTGATCTTGAGGTGATTAAATATGAACTTAAAAGATATGAGAAATTTTATAAAACTAATTTTCAGTACATATGTCTTTTACAGCCAACCTCACCTCTAAGAAAAATATCCCATTTAAATGAATGTCTAAAAAAATTAAAAAATAAGAAACTTGACGCTATTTGGACCGTTACAAAAATAAGCTCAAAATTTAACCCAATTAAAATATTAAAAATTAAAAATGGTTTATTACATTATAATGATAGAAATGGATCTAAATTTATAAGTAGACAGCTTTTAGAAAATTGCTATATCAGAAATGGTGTGGCTTACTTTATATCTAAAAAATCTATTCTTGAAAAAAATACAATTTTGCCTAAAAAAACTGGCTACGTTGTAATTAAAGATAAGCTTGTTAATATTGACACATTAAATGAGCTTAAAGAAGCTAGAAAATATCTAAATAAATGAAATACTTAATAACAGGATGTGCTGGATTTATTGGGTACCACGTAACTAAGTTTTTACTAAAAAAAAATGTAAATGTTGTAGGTATTGACTCTTTAAATAGTTATTATGACCCTAAACTAAAAAAAGATAGACTAAAAGATATATTTAAAGATAAAAAGAAGTTTAAATTTTATAAAACTAATCTCTGTAATATAAATAGTTTAAAAAAAATATTTAAAAAACATAAATTTGATTACATCATACATCTTGCAGCACAAGCTGGTGTTAGATATTCAATAGAAAATCCCTATTCTTATATTGATAACAATATTCAAGCGACAACTAATATTTTAGAACTTTGCAAAAAAAAAATTCCAAAGAAAATATTATTTGCAAGCTCAAGTAGTGTTTACGGATTACAAAAAAATAAAAGTTTTAAAGAAGACCAAAGAATAGCTACGCCCGTTTCATTTTATGCAGCCTCAAAAATCTCGATGGAAGCAATAGCTCATTCATACAGCCATTTGTATAATATACCTGTAAAACTATTAAGATTTTTTACTGTATATGGTCCTTGGGGAAGACCCGATATGGCATATTTTGATTTTACAAAAAAAATAATTGAAAATAAAAAAATAAATGTTTTTAACAACGGAAACCATTATAGAGATTTTACCTATATAACAGATATTGTTAATTTTATTGAAGCGATTGTTGAAAAAAAGGAAAATAAAAGGTTTGAAATATTAAATTTAGGTAGTAATAACCCTCAAAAATTAAAACTTTTTATAGAATTAATAGAAAAAAAATTAAAAATAAAAGCGTCTAAAAATTACATAGGCAAACAAAGTGGGGACATGCATGGAACACATGCTAATATGGAAAAATCTATAAAAAATTACAGCTTAAAATATAAGGTAGATTTAAAAAAAGGTATTAATAACTTTATTGATTGGTACATTGATTATAATAAATCAAAAAAATATTAATTAATATAAATAATGTGTGGATTTTTTTTTATTAAGAAAAAAATAGCACAAAAATTCAATATTAAAAAATTAAATGAGTCTGCTGATCTAATTGCTCACAGAGGGCCCGATGGTTCAAAAACATTTTATAATAATGATATTTTTGTAAAATTTTACAGGCTTAGCATTCAAGATCTGTCAGATAATGGCATGCAGCCCATGATAAATAGATCAAAAAATATTATGCTTGTTTTCAATGGTGAAATTTATAATTTCAAAAAATTAAAAAAATATTTAAAAGGAAAGCCTTTAAATAGTGATTCAGATACAGAAGTTTTATTAAATCTTTATGAGGAAATGGGTGTCAAAATTTTTGATCACTTAAGAGGCATGTTTTCACTTCTCATATATGACCTTCAAACAAAAAAAATACTTGTAGCAAGGGACCAATTTGGCATCAAACCATTGTATGTCCATGATTGTAATAAGTTTATTATTTTTTCTTCAGAAATTAAACCAATATTAAACTATTTAAAGAAAACTAATTTTAATTATCATACGATAGCAGAATTTTTACTACTAGGAAAACAAGATCACCACAACACAACATTTTTTAACAATATAGAATCGGTAAAACCATCTCACTATTACAAATATACTACTAACGGCATCATAAAAAAAAAATACTGGTCAATATTTTCAAATAAATACAAAAAACAAAATGAAAAAAAAACGATTGATGAGCTTTATAATTTAATCAACTCAAAGGTTGATGATTATTTAATTTCTGATCGTAAAATTGGAGTTTTTATGAGTAGTGGCATTGATAGCACAAGCCTAGCAAGCTTAATTAGTAACAAAGCTAAATATCAAATTGATTCCTTTACCTATGATTTTAAAAACAACCACAATTTAGGTGAATCTAATTTAGCCAAACTTAATGCAAAAAAAATAGGCATTAATAATCATAAAATTTTTTTAACTAGTAATGATGTTATTGATCAATTTGATAAATTATCAATAATAATGGAATCACCATTTACTTCAATTAGATTATTTGCTGTTAAAAAATTATATGAATTAACAAATAAAAAAAATTACAATGTGATATTAGAAGGTGCAGGAGGTGATGAAATTTTAGGAGGATATTCGTATAACTACTTACCTTACTTAATGGATAAAAATAAAGACCCAAGAAAAATTATTAATTCTCTTTTAAGATTTTCAAAGAATAGTCAAAAAAATACTAGCACTGAATTTTTAAATAGAATTATAACGCTAACACTTCAAGGTGCATCAACAACTGATGCAACTCCTTTTGTTGATGTTGATGTATTTGATAAAGGTTTTTTAAATAATCATCTATCAGAAAAATTCTATGAGCTTGATGTTAAAAATATTACAAATTTTTTTAAAATGAATAACCTTCAAAAATCACAAATTCAAGATATTCAAAATATAAAGTTGCCTAGAAACTTAAAGTTTACTGATAGACTTTCAATGTCAAGTAGCATTGAAACACGTTTACCCTTTTTAGATATCGATGTTGCAAAATTTTGCTTCAATTTACAAAATGAGTTCAAGTTAAAAAATGGAATAAATAGATGGATAATGAAAAAAGTATTAGAGAAAATAAGCAAAAACTTGAAATTTCAAAAAAATAAAAAATCTATTGCTGACCCACAATCTCAGTGGCTTAAAACAGATTTAAAAGATTATTTCTTGGATAATATTGGATCAAGAGATTTTAAAAACCTTGGTATTTTCAATCAAAAATACATAATTAAAAAATTTAATGAATTTATAAAAAATAAAAGTTCTGAGTCTAGTTTTCAATATTTTCAAATACTTTCTACTTATAGATTTATTAAAACTTTTAAAAATTAAAATTGCTTATTATAAAAATATCTTATATTTACAATTTTCATGAGGTATTTAATTAAAAAGTTACTTAAAAAATTTAAAATTAAAGATTATGCAGCTACAAATTGGAAACAAATTATTAGTGAACATAAAAAAGAATTTGAATTAATAAAAAAAAAAGCAAATGGAAAAAAAATTCTTATTGCAACCAGTACTGGTGGACAGTTATTTTGCTCTCATTTTGAATCTTTATTGGCTTTTGCATTAACTTATTATGGAGCAAGAGTGGAAATACTCTTATGTGATAAAGTTTTACCAGCTTGTATGATGGCAACATCTAAATTTATTGACGAAGAGTCATTTTCAAAAAATGGACCAAGTAAAGTGTGCAATTCGTGCTTTGATTCTGGCAAATTTGCTTTTGATGGGCTGGGCTTAAAAGTAAATTACTACAGCCAATTTATAACAGATAAAGACATAAAAGATTTAAATGAAACTATAGATAATTTAACTTATGATCAACTTTCTGATTATAAGGAAGACGATATTAATATTGGAGAACATTCTTTGGCAGGTGCATTAAGGTATTATGCGGTTGGAGATTTATTGGATCAAAAATATAAAGATAATATTTTAAGAAGTTATGTTAAGGCTGGCACAATTACAAAAAAAGTAATGAATAACTTTTTTATAAAAAATTCAGACTTTGAAATAATAATTTTGAACCATGCAATCTATATACCTCAAGGTATAATTAACTCAGTTTCTAAAAAGTATGGAAAAAAAATTGTTAGTTATGTATCTGGCTATAGAAAAAATTCATTTATATTCAGTCATGATGATACCTATCATTTTACTATGGTTGATGAACCAACCTCAGAATGGGAAGATTTAAACCTTAATTCAATAAGGGATCAAAGAATAATGAATTATTTAAATTCAAGAAAATTTGGGACTGATGACTGGACCTATTATTTTGATAATCCAAAATTCGAAATTAAAGATTCACTAATTGCCAAAGGGGTAGATCTTGGTAAACCAATTATAGTGATGGCTACTAATATAATTTGGGATGCTAATCTAATTTACAAAGATAATATTTTCCTAAATCAAATGAATTGGATTTATGAGACCATTGATTATTTTAAATCAAGAAATAACTTACAGCTAATAATTAGAGCCCATCCTGGAGAAATAAATTATGATAGAATTTCAAACCAGAGAGTTAAAGATGAGTTGATAAAAAAATATAAAATATTACCTAAGAACATATTTATTATAGGCCCTGAGGAAAACTTAAGCACTTATCCCTTGGTATATTTAAGCAACACTCTACTAATTTACGCAAGTAAAGTTGGTATGGAATTTCCACCTTTTGGTACAAATGTGGTTGTTGCTGGTGAGTCATATGTAAAAAATAAAGGAATAACTATTGATCCAAAAACTAAGAAAGAATATTTTGAAATTTTAGATAAAATACCTTTAAAAATTAAAAAAGATGTATCAAAAATAACAAGGGCTAAAAAATATGCTTACCATTTTTTTTTCAAAAAAACTATTGTACCTAACTCATTGAAGGAAGAGCCAACAAAATGGCCAATATTTACTATAAAATCAAATGTTTTAGATAACTTAAAAAAGGGAAATGATAAGCCTCTTAAGAGTATTTGTGACTCAATTATAAATTATAAGCCTTTTGCTTATGATGAAGTAATTTAAACAAAATCAATATTCCCAAATGTTAAAATTTTTAGTAGTTTGCACTATTAATAATACTTAACTTCCATTTAAAAATGATAATGATAAAAAGAGTAGATGAAAAAACTTAAAGTTTCAGTTTTAATCAGATGTTATAACGAATCTAAGTGGATTAATCTATGTATAAGAAAGATTTTAAGTCAGACAATAAAACCTTTTGAAATATTGGTATTAGATAATAACAGTAATGATGGAACAGATATAATTGTCAAAAAAGATAAAAAAAAAGTTAAATATATTAAATATAAAGAAGATTACATTCCTGGAAAGATGCTTAATTTTGGAATGTCAAAATGTAAAGGAGAATATGTTTTGGTTATAAGTGCGCATTGCATTCCTTGTGATAACCTTTTAATCGAAAACTTAGTTACAAGTCTTAAAAATAACCTAAAAATATGTGCCTCTTATGCAAGACAAGTTTCATTAAATTTTAGTGATGATTTAACTATCAGGGATTTAATGTTAACTTATGGATCTGAAAGTAAATTGCAAAAAATAGACCCTCAATTCAATAATGCTTGCAGTATTATTAGAAAAAGTGATTGGAAAAATAATAAATTTAATAACTCAATAACAAACCTAGAAGATAGATATTGGGCTGCAGAAATGCAAAAAAAGAAGAAATTTATTTACTACTCGTCAGAAAGTAAGGTTTTTCATTACCATGGCTCACATCACAATAATACTCCAGAAAGGTTAATAAAAACGAAAAAAACAATTTTATTTAATATGAAAAGTTTTGGAATTCATTCAGATAATTTACAAATAAAACAAAGTGATATTTTTCCTATCTATATCCACAATAAAGCTTCAAAAAAAAATCTTATAAAAAACCTGGGCTCAATTAATCAAATATTTAAATATAAATTTCTTGTTTTTACAAATAATAATATAAAAATTAATAAAAATAATAAATATTTTACCTATCAAAGAAAAATAAGGGAAAGTAGTAATCAAGATTACTATCTTTCAGATGTAATAAATTATTATAAAAAAATAATTTTAAAATATTCACTAGATAAAGAATATCTACTGATTTGTAGTGACGATTTTAGTGGAATTTCTTCATCATTTTTAAAAAGATCATTAAAAGTAATTAATGATTATTTTCCAGACACCATCTTTGCTGCAAAAAAAACTTTTGATCCAATATATCTAAATGATAACGGAAAAACTATCAGGTTAAACGAATTGAATAAATCAAGAAAAAAAAACAAACCCTTATTAATTGGAAAGAGAAATCATGGAATAATAATACATACATCAAATTTATTTAAAAAGGATAAATTTTCTGGGATTATAAAGTTAATATACTAAAATTTTTATTAATCTAAAGATTAATACTAATTATAGAATTAGAGAATTACTCTCCATTGCACTGCGCCATATTTTTTTATTAAAAGTTTTTTTTTGTTTTACGTGTTTTAAAAAAAAAGAAACACTTTGAAAAAGAGAATCTGAATAATCCATAGTTTCGTTAATATTAAATTTTTCTATTAATTTTGGTTTTTTAAAAAAACCTTTTTTATCAAGATTTAATGAGGGTCCTCTTATTGTTATGATATTATCTCTTTGTTCTATTATACCATTCTTAAAAATAAAAAATAATCGCTTAGAATACGATGAATCATAGGTAGAAAATATATTAACTAGAGCATTATTTTTTAACTCAATCTCAACTAGAGCCGTATCATAACTATCTCCTTTTTTTGATGAATTAATTAGCTTTGGTTCTTTAATTACAGACACATTAAAAAAATAATTTATAATATCAATATAATGAATAGAAACTATTTCATAAATACCTTTGGGGCATTTTTTTTTATTAGATCTCCAGTTTTTTATGTAATTTTTTTTCTGTGCTAGTCCATGAGAAGATAATAGATTAGCATAGACAATGTCTCCAAATTTATACTTGTCTTTATTCGATAAAATTTGAGCAATTTTAGTAAATCTAAAATTATAATTAAAATAAATTTTTTTTGTATTGATTTTTTTTAATTCTATTAATTCTTTTTTGTTATTAACAGGTGGTTTTTCACAAAAAATATATCTACCTTTATATAATTTTTTTATGTAACTATAGTGCGTATTATTAGGAGAGATTATAAATATAATTTTGCATTTTTCTAAATTGTCAAAATCTTTTTTATTAAAGTAATTAGAGCTTTCAGGTTTATAAGTATAAAAGTTTAATTTCTTTTTTTTTAAGA
>Ga0209425_10004624_pt1 | contig 13877 bp, 17 predicted proteins | sample COG_05_FD_184749 | JGI IMG/M metagenome (GOLD analysis project Ga0209425, IMG submission 184749) | Pelagic Microbial community sample from North Sea - COGITO 998_met_05 (SPAdes) (version 2) | ecosystem: Environmental > Aquatic > Marine > Neritic zone/Coastal water | place: Helgoland, sampling... | reverse complement strand
TAATTCGTCAACTGGCATCACACGCAAAAGTTTTTCGCCGAGGGTAATTTGCCAGTCTCTTGGTGTAAGCGGAGGAACACTTGCACCATACTCATCAGTTTGTGATTTTACAAAAATATCTTTGTTAGTTAATCCAGGACGCCTTACAATTGCACCATAGGTTTCGCAGACCTTTTGTAACTTATCTAAATCCTCATTTGTTTCAACAAGTATCTGTTGCAATTGGTTTCTTACCTGTGCATTGTCGATAAAATCAAAATAATCTGGAGTGTATGCTCGACCAACAATTACTTCTTCTAATGGTTGCCAGCTAGTATAACTGCTTACTTTGGACATATTAATATATTTTCTGCTTTCCTGTTTAGAAATAATTGTTGATTGTGCAAGAGGTCTTCTTTGCAGTCTATAAACATACTGTGAATCTTTTTTGATTTTGCAAGTCGGCACATTTCTGTACAAACTGCGTTCCATCGTTCATTTGGATCCTCAATGTCATCATAAGATTGATCAACTACATGATCAAACGTTCTATATCCCATTTCACGTAATTGAGCCACTGAGCCCATTGCTCCTGCTATAACAAATGGTTGGCAGTTTTTTATTGCTTTAAAAACTTTTTCAGTAAGCCTAACCGGACCTGTTAACGAACTTTCAATGACAAAATTAAAGTAAGCGTCACTGTGATGTAGACCGACTGTATATTTCATTTCTCTGTGCTCGTCGCTAGTTAGTAAATCACAATGAAATGGAGCAAGTGTTAGAAAGAATTCTGTGTGATGCTTTAGACTTCCAAATTGTGTTATGTCAATAACAGGTTCATCTGGGTCAACAGTTATTCGATTGTTATATCCAAAGTATCCTTTTTCGTGTAACCCTTTGCTCCACAATCTTGCCATGGTATAAGCACGCCACAGTTTATGAGTACGCACTAATGCAGTGAAATGCTTGGTGCGAGATTGTGTATGAAATACTGTAGGCATACTTCTATTACGATGTCTAAAAATTAATTCATCGTTACACATGTAGTCAATACCGGCAAGATCATGACTTTTAGTGTTTTTTCCTAAAAAATGCAGATTTTTTGCATCAAAACCAGCTCTAACGGTATCGGCAGTTACGGTTTTTATGTTGTATTTTTCATTGAGTAAAAAATAAAGTTTTATATCATCTTTGTTTTTTATAATCTCATTGAGATCGTCGATCGCATCCATTTTGACATCATACCTTGTAGTTCATTCCACAAGAGTTTTTCAAACTCTTCGCTGTAAAACCAATTGTAATTGTGCTCTACAGTGCTATTTAATGCGGTTTGCAGGGTGGTCTTTTCTTTTTGACTCATTAAATGTAGCGATTCTAATAGTTCGCCTATTTTGTAGGTCCTCACCTGATCATCAGCTTCGTCATAGGATTCATCCCAGTATGCTCCAAATGTACGAAAACCATACCGACGCAAGTACTCTAAACTACCTTTACAACTCTGTATTATAAAAGGTTGTTGCATCACAATTGGCTTAAATGATTTTTCAGTTAAATGATTTCTATTGCCTCTGTACACTGTCTCTGTTACCACATGTATTAAACTATTGTTTGCTTGTTCCCATAAATCAATTTTATGACTGTTTGCGGCATAACCTGTGCCATTATCAATCATAAGTGGCAGTGTCACTTGAGGACAATCTAATTCATATTTTACACATAATAATTGTAAACTTTGTCCTTCGTGTGGACACACATCAGGAAAGGATATTAGATTTTTATCTAATAGATTGCGTCCAACAAATTGTTGCAACATTTCAATTCTGTGTTTACGTTCGCCGCCGATAATATTATTAGGACAAAGAAAAGTATTATAAGGCTTGCGTTCTATAAATTTTTGTGCTAAACTAGTACGATAATAACCACGGTACCAATCAAGAGCGGCCCATGCATGAAAAAAATAATAGTCATAATCGATTCCATAAGTATCACAAAGCCACGCAACATTTTCACTGTTGTACTCGCTAGTAATTACAGTAATATTAGTAGGATCTCTAAAAAGGCCGAGAGATCCTGGACCAGGATCTGTGTTAAAAGTAGGAATAAATTCATCAAAAAAAGGTTTAGCAGTATGTCTATGTACAGGTTCTTGATCCCAAAAAACCCAGCGATCGCCGATCCATGTTTTTGGCTTACTGCAACAATCTTTAAATTGTGTACTGCCAAATGGATCAAACCAATGCAAACTTTTATTTGCTTGATCTTTTATGCGTGGAAGAAAAACACCATCGTAAATTTCGTCAATTCTAATCATGTTTGATCGTTGTAATTCATACTCAAAAGATGCTCTTGCACGGTGTAAGACTAGGTACTTATGGGTACTTGATAAGCACTGCGATTATTCTGACTTTGATTTTAGTTGGGAACCAGCACCGTGGGAAAGCCATTTTAGACATGCTTTTGGATCACAGTGGCAAAAGGATTGTGGAACATACCTTGTACCTAAGTCTGGTTACACTGAAACAAAATACAATAATGAACAAACTGTAACTAGAGTATCTTGTCTTACCAACTGGGAAGGTCAGGACTTTGACTTTGATTATTCCTGGCATCCTGATCCAACAGAGCCTCCTTACATATACCAATTTGGAACCCAATGGCAAAAAACAGGCGGCCCAAGATATACTGTACCAGGTGCAACTGCAATTAAGTATGTTGATACACCAAGAATAACAAAGACCACTGTTGACCAAAACTGGACAAAACCCGCAGGCAAGTTTGAAGATTTTGACTACACATGGCATCCTGACAGCACAGAACAGCCTTACATATATCAGTTTGGTACACAACATCAAAAGACTGGCGGTCCTCGATACACGGTGCAGGGTGCAACCGATACAAAGTTTGTTGGCGACATTACAAGCCGTGTGCGAGCAGTAGCTAGTGGAGCAGTGCTTGTTAAACACTTGACAACAGAATATTCAGTAGATGATGTTAACGTAGTGGCCACTACAAGATTTATCAGCAACTACCTTGACACACTGAAAAGAATATTGCGTAAGGTATCAGATGAATATGTGTGGGTAATCTCTGACCTGTGTGATTATACAGATTTTGATTTTTCATGGCATCCAGCAGTATGGCAGAATTCAATGCTCCATGTATTTCCAAGCAACGAACAAAAATTTGGAGATACGTTTTTTGTGCATGTAGAAAGTTTTTTAGAAACTGCTAACAAAATAAAAATACTTGAATATTATTCACCTTTGAACTTTGTAGAAACCAAAGTACCAAGGATAGATCCACCGCAAATAGAGTTCAAATCAGACTCAGTAGTTGATGCAATATGGAAACACGAATTTATAGAACCTGTTGTGCAATTTTACAAACACAAACCAGTAGAGCCCGTAACAATTAGTTTGTGGCAAGAAAGACTTAGAACGGTAGTGCCGCTTGTACGTGGTAGTGAAAGTGTTTTGGTACCCAAAGATGCTAAGAACCATATTAAAACACAGGTATATGATTATGAATGGATTGACAAAAAACATGTTCCACTGGCACCAGAACCTCAGGATATTGTATACATAAGTTATGATGAAACCGACGCTGAGAAAAATTATCAAACATTGCTTGAATATACCAAGGACCTTCCTAACCAAGTGTATAGAATCTCTGGTGTTGATGGTATGCAAAATGCACTAAAGGCAGCTAGTGCTATTAGTAAAACTCCTTGGAGTTATCAAGTGTTTGCAAAAACAGAATTGAATCCTGAATTTCGATTTGATTACACACCAGATTATTTACAAATTCCAAAACACTATATCTTTCATTGTCATAATATGAGCAACGATTTAGTTTACGGTCATATGGGTGTAGTGATGTACAACAACCAAATGGTACGAAAAAGTCGTGACTATTGCGAACTTGGACTGGACTTTACCATGAGCTTTCCTGTAGAAGTAGTACCTGAACTAAGTTGCTACGGTAGGTTTGCAACATCTCCTTATCAAGCCTGGCGTACTGCATTTAGAGAAACAAGCAAACTCAGTGCAGATGAAAACTTAGAAAGCAGATACAGGCTTAAAATATGGTGCGAACGTGCTACAGGCGAACATGCGGAATGGGTACTTCGAGGTGCAAAAGACGGTGTAGAATTTTACAAAGAATGCAACGGAGAGCTACAAGAACTAAAACGTGCTTTTGATTGGGATTTTTTAAAACAACGATTTAACACGCTCTACAACATCAGCGACGGCTAATGCACTGTTCACATCAGTTGAGGCTTGTGTGCGTGTTTTAACGCAGTTTAAAAAGTGTTCTAGTTCGTATTCTAAAGGTGACTTATCATAATCGTAAATATAAACTGTCGGTGATACTGCTATGGCTCTGTTGTCCGTAATTCGATTGAGATAGTGTGTAACAGTATTTTGATCTTGGTCCCAAACTATTTGTCCTTTTGTCCCTAGTATGGTTGTCCTACGTATTCTAGTAGGTGAATACCAACTTACATCTATGTCAAATCTTTCGCCTGAAAACCATACTCTATCAGGATTGTTCTCATTGGTATAATTAAATTGCCGGGACACTGTCGGTGTAATTGTGCCTAACAATTCTTGCACAATTGAAATGTCATGGACTGCTAGACTTAGCAATGGATCTGTTTTTGTTTGATAAATTCCCCAATTTGATCTTTCACTGCTAACATGTATGATTTCACCAATGTCTATGGATTTTATCTTTTCCATCTGAGGATGATGTATAAAAATATGCCCTACCATCAGTATATGATCATCGGCTATACGTGCTATGTGTTCCAATTGTTTACTAGTTTCAGCCATGGGCTTTTCAACATAAACATCAAACCCACGTTGTAGTAGTTGTACAGTCTGTTCATAGTGTTGCCACAACGGAGTTGCTAGTATCACAGGGTTGTTATCTGTTATATCGTCAATGGTTTGTCCGTTTCGAATATCAATGATGGTGGTTTCACAACCAAGTTTTTTTAAACTTTGATCAACTTTTGAACCCCAATAGCCAGCTCCTACTAGATTTATTTTCATCTTAGTTCCTTGCATTTGTCTACAATATAGTCAACTTGACTGTCTGAGAGATGAGGGTATACTGGTATACTGAAAATGTCTCTGCTTAACTGTTCAGTGCGAGGCAAACTTTTGCTCCATTTTTTAAATGCCGGAGTAAGATGTGCAGGATTTGCATAGTGTATGTTTGTACCAATACCAGCCTCGCCTAGTCGTTGCCGCATTTGATCTCTAAAAGGATGTTCCATAACATAAACATAGTAGCTATGCTTACCCCATGGCCGTTCTTTTGGTGTGATAAAATAATCACTTAGTTGCTCTGTGTAGTAGGTAGCAATCTCGTGTTTTCTATCAAGCCATCCTTGGAGATAAGGAAGTTTTGCTTGCACTACTTTGGCTTGAATATTATCAATACGTGCATTATAACCAAGGTATTCATATACATACTTGGTATCTCTTCCGTGATTGCTATAGTATCTAGCAAGGTCTACCAAATCCTGACGACCAGTAACACAACCTGCATCACCTATTGCTCCTAGATTTTTTACAGGATTAAAACTATGACAGGTTATATCTGCTAAACTTCCAACACGTCTTCCTTTGTACTTGTAGCCAAAAGCCTGTGCAGAATCTGCAATTGCATATAGATTGTTATGTTTACAAAGTGCAACTAGTTTATCACAGTCTGGCGTCTGTCCGTAAAGATCTACCCAAAGTATTGCACGGGTACGTTTGGTAATTAAACTTTCAGCTTGCTGGATATCAATAAGTCCGTGTTTGTCAACATCACAAAACACAGGAGTTGCACCAACTGTACACACTGCTTCTGGTGTGCTTACAAATGTATGGCTCACAGTTATTACTTCATCGCCTCTGCCAATACCGCAGGCTTTGAGTGCAATTTGCAGTGCAGTTGTACCTGATCCACAGGCAGCACAACTTTCGCCACCAGTGTAATCTGAAAATACCTGTTCAAATTCTGCTACATCTGGGCCAGTGATAAAACTATTGCGTTCTAAACAACCTTGAATTGCTTCATCGATTTCCCATTTACACTGCTTGTATTCTGACTGTAAATCTGTAAATGGAATTTTCATTATTCGGCCTTTTGTTTAATTGAATTATAGTATAATTCTAAGCCTTCGTCAATCGATATTCGTGGTTTAAATTTAAATGCTTCTTGTGCTTTTGTGCAATCAAGTGTACCTCTGCTTGGCATTCCTAGTTTGCGATCTCGAACTTTCACAGTGCCTTTACCAACAAGTGCTACCACACGTTCAGCAACTGATTTAATAGTGACTTTTTCTTGTTTGCTAATATTGAATGTTCCTGACACACCTTTGGTTGTTGCAGCCTGAGCTATGCCTTGTGCAGTATCAGTTACATAGGTAAAGTCTAGTGTTTCTTCTTCGCCATTGACATACAGTGTGTCATCAGCCATAGCACGTTTAAAGAATGTTCCAACCACTCTGTCTGAAATATCAAGAGCACCATATACTGCTGTTGGTCTAAGTATTACAGCACTTTGTTTTGTTGTTTCTGTATAATGATGTACAAGTTCTTCTCCGGCAATTTTCCAAATACTGTATTGTCCACTTGGATTTAATTTGTCTTCTTCAAGAGCATGTTCAAAATCTCCATATACCATGCTTGAACTAATGTATACAAATTGTTTTGTTTTATGCCTTGTACAACAGTCCAATATGTTTGCAGTCCCTACACACATTGTTCTAGCTGCTTCAACAGGATTTGCACGTACTGCGGCTTCTCGAGGAAAACTTGCAAGATGTATTACTACATCTGGTTTAAAGTTATTAAACACTTCGTCGATTTCTGGAATACAGATATCTTCTTTGTAAATTTGAGTGCTTTCGTCTATTTGTTTTAGTCGTTCGTTGTACAAATATTCTAGCTCAGGCACTTCAACACTTCCATATGATGTTAATGCATCAATGGCTTGTACATCATGTTTTTCGTGTTGTAGAATTTTTATCACATTGTGACCAATTAATCCTAGTCCACCTGTAACAAGTATTTTCAGTGAATTATTTTTTACAGACTTTTTCTTTTTTGTTCTAGATTTCGCCATTTGAGTACTTCTCTATGTTAGGGAAGATCTTTGCAATTGCTTCTGCACAGGCATGTGCAATTTGCATATGTTCTTTTTGTGTACCGTTAGCACCACGTAGCTCAATATAGTGTATCCAACTACGTATTGTTCCATTCATGTACAGTGTGGTTTTTGTTAGACCTTCGGGTAATATCTTACGTGCTTGTTCTTTAGCTATGCCATTTTCAATAGCCCAAGTGTATGCTCGATTAGCAGCTTCCATTACAAGATCTTGTTGATCTATCCATTCGTGATGTAGTTGTACATTTTCGGTTTCAATTGAATTTTGTCTATTCTTTGTGTCTTGAAGTCTACATTCAGCATACTCAAACATGTCGCCTTGTTCTTTGGGATCAGCATATCTTTGTGAAAACTCTTGGAAACTAAAACTTCTATGTCGCACTATTTGATGTGCAATATCTCTTGTGGTTTGTATTTCTAAACACGCATTGGCCATTTCAAACGGTGACCAATGTTTATGTTTTACCAAATAATTAAGAAGTCTTTCATGTGTCTCAGTGTTTATTTGATTATTTGGATTTGAAACCTTTGCACAATACGCAATTAAGTCTTGTATATCAAGCAATCCGCTATCTTCATATGTTTCAAATTCACTAGCTTTACTATAAGATATAAGTTTTACTTTCATAGTTTTCCTAAATAATTGTTGGTTAATGGTTCTATTCTATCAGCAACTGCGTTTATATCAACTACAAAATCTAGCTTTACAATACCTTGTTCTGTAATGACTGCCATGTGCTTGTTGACCACAACTTCAATGTCTTCGATGTCTAATCCTTGTTTTCTCAATGTGGTTAAGTTAATGGTTTTTTGTTTGCCATTTTCCAATTTGAACACAACCTTCTTAATCACATCAATAGGAATTATATCTTGATCAACAGAATCAATTACCTGTTTCCATTTATCAACTTTGCTACATGGCAAGAACATTTATACTTTTGCTTTGGCTGGTCTTCCACGTTTCTTTTTAGCAGGTGCTTCTGCGACACCCATCATAGCATTGGCTTCAGCCTGCATACGTTGGGATTCGGCTAACATGCTCTGTGCTTCAGCTGCCATTCTTTCTGCTTGAGTCTTCATGTTGTTTGCAATTACATCGTCGGTTAGTGCACCAGTAGTAGGAGCAACCATTGGCTGAGTTATAGCCGCACTTGCTGGATTTGTTACGCCAGCTGTTTCATTCAATTGCTTGTTTGAAGTTGCATTTAAACTTCCTGGAGCAATATAGTTTGGCCCACCAACTTCTCTACCAAATTCATCTCGTGGACGAACTTTACCAGTATATCCACCGTCTGCATCTAGCTGAGCCATACGTTTAATTGCTTCTTCGCCTTGCTTCATTTCGTTTAAAATCCTGTTAAGTTCATCTAAACGTACATTTGATGTAGCAGTTGGAGTAACTACAATGTCATTGGTTCTGACCTTTTTAATCCAACCTTCACGATGACATCTTTGCAATATTGCACTTCCATCTGAAAACATTTTACTATGCATTGCATCTCCAAGTGATTCAGCTTGTTGAGCCTCTACACTTTCAAGAGCTTTCATAAAATCATTTGAAAGTTGCATGTTCATGTTTTGCGGATATACCACAAGACACATATGTTCTTCGTCGGGTACTTCTCTAAACATAATAGCAACTTTACGTTCGCCGTGTTTACCTAGGTGTTTAATCATTTTTTGTTTCTCCTTGAGCTTTAGACGTCTCCTCAGCTTCTGTTGTTTGATTCTCTAAACGTGGTCGATTTTCTTCTAACCATTTAGAGATTCGATTATAGGTAACTCCTACAACAGCCATTTCTTCTGCTTTAAAAGCACCTTTTTCGCATGCCTTTTCAATTATTTGTTTGCAATAGTCGATATCGCCGATTGTTAATTGAACTGCTTGTTCAGGCATTGGAATTTCTTTTTTGTCTTCTTTAGTATCTGTCATACTTTTAATTATCCTATTGTGAGTTAACTACGTAGTTTATTTAATGGTTTATAATGATTTAGGTAAAATTAGTAGTGTGACTTTTCCATAAAACAAGCAGTTTCAGGATCATTCCATTCTAATTCATACTTACAATTAATATACCATTCACGTGAATTTGCCCAGTCTGGGCAATCGCTATAGTCATGATTGGTAACTTCTTCTAAGCAATTGGTTTCGTGTAATTGCAGTTCATACTCTGGTTGCTCAACTATCATCTTCGTAAAGTGCCCATGTACCAAAGGGCGGATTGGGATTCTTATCGCCATGAATGATAAAAACTGTATCACAATAGTTGGGATCACCCCATGAATCATATGGATAACCATCTGTAAACATCACTAATCTTTTAGGATCAATTGCTTCTTCTTTAAGATAGTTAAACACACAATCAAAGTCAGTACCGCCACCACCTTTGATTTCATACTCGTCTATTGCATCTATGTTATCATCTGTGAACACCTGCACATTGTAAACATCAGTGTCAAAACAACAAATAGTAACACGGAACTGTCCATATTCTTCCATTATACCTTTAACTTCGCTCATAAAGTCTCTGCCTTGTTCAGAGCCAATTGAACCACTCATATCCAGAGCACAAAAGATATCAACATACTCGTCATTGTCCATACCAGGTAGTATAGCATCCATGTGCCAACCTTTTCTGTGCATACGTTTAAATGTATAATCTGATTTGATGGTTGATTGCATCTGCATCCGTAGCAGTTCTCTCCAGTTTAACTTAGGCTCAGTGAGTTGTGCAACAATACGTTTTACACCTACTGGTATGTTACCTGGGTCAGATGCCTGTGCCGCACTAAGCATGGCTTCTTTTATTTCTTCTTTTATTTTTTCACGTTCTTCTTTGGAGAACTTGGCAGGACCTTTGCCTTCTTCATTGCCTTCGCCATCACCTTCTTTACCATCTAGGTGTTGATCAATCATCTGATTTAAAAGATACTCCATGTTGATCTTATCTGCATTTTTATATAGATCATCATAAACTTCTTCGGAACTCCAATCAATGTACTTTTCGTCATACAAACATGGAACAGTTGTAATAAACTCTCCAACCCTGTGTTTTTTAAGATCAGCATTTACACAATAATCAGCAGCAATGTTGTGCAACTGAGGATCTCTATCGCCACGTCTGCCAAAATGATCATAAACACAATGTAACACTTCATGTCCAAAAAGAAATTCAACTTCTTTAGGACGGAGCATTTTAATAAACTTTGAATTGTAATAGAAGTTTCTACCATCAGTGGCGGCAGTTGCACACCATTCGTCAGCATTAACAAGTTTTAAACGTGTCGCTAAGTTACCAAAGAAACTAGCACGTAATAACATGCCAACTCTTGCAGTGATTAATATTTCACGTACTTCTCTATCACGTGCAGGGTCCATTGGACCTAGTATGTCCTTGAACTTCTCTGCGATATCTTTATTAACGGTTGTGCTTTGTGACATGTGCTACTCCTAATTTCTAACTGTATATACATTGTAACACATATCGTGGATATGTCAACCTAATTTGCCATTTAGAGGCACGATTGTTATTTCAATTCTACAGTTGTCTTCATCCTGGAATTCTAAACTTTCAGCACCAGCAGCATCAGCAAGTTCTTTGTTTTCATATGCACCAACTAAATGCCTATATTCGCTGTGTCTACTAACACGTTCAACTATATAGATACCTGTTCCGGTATTCATCTAAGTCTCACTTTCCAACTGCCAGTATTATAAGGTTCATTTTCCCATTTACGGACATGACCAGAGGCTTCGCACCATCTAGGAAATTCTTTTTGTATAGCACCGTGCCCAGTAATAACTCGTATTTCTTTTTCTTTGTCTAGCCATTTCTCATATGCAAATGCAACAAACACTTTCCAAGCATCATGTACAGTTTTGCCATGTAGATCAATTGTTTTCATCTTTCGCCCATTTAAGTTTGAAAAAACTTACTTCTTTTTCGCCTTTCATATAAAGACGTAGATTGTCGCTACCGTTTGACCAACTCCAAGTTTGATTTACAAAACCAGGTGTATCTGAATCAGGTACGTTAAATTGTTGGCGTTTTTTTAACATGCCTCTTATATACATAAAATCTCTTACCTCAGCACTGTAGCCATATGTTTCGATCATCCAACCTAAACAGGTATGAAAATCCATTGGGCCAAACGAGTTACGTGGAAATTCAATGACATACTCAAAATAATTGTTATATGCATATCTTCCATCTAGTTTCTTTACTATATATCTCATTGGATTCCATATTCCTTGCAGAGTTCATACCAAAACCTATCACTTTCAAAAAGATATCTACCTTTCAGATGTTGTATATGATAAAAATTATGCTCTAAAACATGCTTTGATTTATGATATAATTTTTCAAAGCCTGTGTTTTTAATATATTTTAAAGTTTCTACAATAGATTCTATCCTATCTTCTAGATCAATGACAGTATCGTAGGTTTCGTCGAATATGTCTGCAAAAGTTTTATATCCAACTTCTCTAAGATACTCAAGGTATAACGGTGTTCCGGCAATAATAAATGGTGTACAGGTTATTATTGGCTTGGCTGTTTTTTCGCTATAGTGATGAACATGCTGATGCATGGTCTCTGGAACAAGTTCAAAATAATGATTAGAATATAAATCATGTGATGCATGAAACCCTTGATGATCAACCAATATTGTATCTTTATCACCTAGATGATTTTTTTTCCAATCTTCGGGAGATTTGTGAAAAACAATTGTACTATTTTCATAGAGTACTTTATTTTTTCTTAGTTTTTCGTACAGAATTTGTCTATGCTGCCTTCTATCTCTTAGAACTGTGGTAACAAAAAAATCTTTTGCATTTGATTTTTTGTCAACAGTTGGCGGAATCAACTCAGGAACCCAAGCAAAATGCATATTAAAAGTTTTCTTGGCAAGCTGTAAATTTTTTGGTGTATTGATTAGCAATTTTTCAGCAACCACAAATTTGATATTATCTAAATTAAGTTCGCATAACATATCGTGAAATGCCAATTGAGTAAATTTCATTCCAGTGTCACCTTGTTGTTGCACTAAAAGTTGATTATGTTCAGTGAATTTTACTAAACTTGCTCGGCCAAGGTCTGTTTCTAAGAAATTTCGTAATTGCTGGTAGTTAATAATATACAGTACGTCTTTACGTAAAATGTAATTATCTGGAATAATACTCATATCTTCAGCAGAATTCCAAAAAGACTTTTTTTCAAACTTAATTTGATTTCTATTAAAGAAATCTTCTAGGTCCTTATGGAGATTACTATCGTTGTCTAATATTATTTTCATGCTAATATTTAAGACCAAACATTACTGCATCTGATTTTTCTTTGAAATAAAAAATCACATGCCATTCGTTCACTGCCACACCACGCCATTCTGGATCTTCCATCATTCTACGTTGCCATTCATGATCTAACATCCAAGCCCAACGTTCACTAGGACGTCCAAAGTCTTGATGTACCTGTTTAAGAAGGTCAGTCCACTCATCAGGATTATAAGGTGTATAACGACGAGGCACTTGAACATAATCTTTCAAGTGCCTCTGTAGTATAGTGTCTATGTCATCCATAGCACCTGTGATTTGGTTGAGGGCCTGCATAGTTATGCCTTAGGTGTTACAGTTAGAAAATGGCCCTCAACCAATTCTGTTATCCTTGACTAGCAAGTATGTACTTGCCATATCTCTGGTGAAACTCATCAAAGTTTTTAAGTTTAGTAGGTTGAAACGGAATAGCATATGTTGTTAGTGCAATTCTTGCACCCATAACAACCAACTCAGTTTCAAAGTTATCCATCATAAACCTAAAGAAGTTGTCGCTCATCGAATGAAACTCAGCATCTTTTACTGTACCTAATGCTTCTTTGAGTTCATAACACATACTAATTGTAAGTGAATACATTGCACTAACTTCTTGTACTTCAAGTTTGCTTACCTTACCGGCAAGTACATCTGTTGGGTTAGGAAGTTTACCAGCAATCTTTCTATGTGCTTGAAACTTAACTGCAAGTCCTTCACCAATGGTGCCAGCAATAAGATCAGTTGCAGTGGTATCCGTCATGTCCTCTTCAATAAGCTCGCTTACAAAACTCCATGATCTTGGAGTAGCAAAAGCACGACTTGCACTCTTAGCATCAAAGTCATACAAGTCCTGCTTGGCAAAACTCAAGTAACCTACTACATCAGGATGGATGCCATTTTCAACGGCCCAATCAAACCATGCTTCATAGTCTGCACGTATTTCAACATGCACAAATCTATTTGCAAGCGGAGTAGGCATACGGAATGTAACACCTTTGTCTGACTCTCTATTACCAGCGGCAATAATAACCACATTGTCCGGTAACACATACTTGCCTAGTCTTCTGTTTAGCACCAACTGATAAGCGGCAGCTTGTACACTTGCCGGAGCTGAATTCATCTCATCCAAGAACACTGTGATCATTGGATAGTCTTTAGCAAACTCTGGAGATGGAAGATCAATAGGCGGAGCCCAATCCATTACACCATCTTCTTTGTTAAAGTAAGGCATACCTCTAAGGTCTGTTGGATCCATTTGACCTAAACGTAGATCAAACATATAACCGCCAGCATCATCAGTGATCTGCTGAACTATATCTGACTTACCAACACCTGGAGGTCCCCATAAAAATATTGGTCTTTGTTTTTTGAATGCTACTTTAATTGCACTTTTTGCACCAGCAGTAGTAACTGTTCTATATTC
>Ga0209425_10004623_pt1 | contig 13878 bp, 12 predicted proteins | sample COG_05_FD_184749 | JGI IMG/M metagenome (GOLD analysis project Ga0209425, IMG submission 184749) | Pelagic Microbial community sample from North Sea - COGITO 998_met_05 (SPAdes) (version 2) | ecosystem: Environmental > Aquatic > Marine > Neritic zone/Coastal water | place: Helgoland, sampling... | reverse complement strand
CCGTCCACACTTCTCTTCTTAAAAATTTACAATTTAAAAAAGCTAAGATTTTAGTCTTTAAAATCTACACACCTCTAGCTACGTTAAAATTTAATTTCGCAGAGGTGAGCGCAGGTTTTATTACAATTCTATTATAAGTCAAGACGTATATTGATTAAAATACCAAGCAAAATAGGGCTTTATTCGGCTTCTCGCGTTGCAAATCTCTCCTAATTTTTATAAAAACAACTATGGCGCTAAGTCAAATAATTCATAATTTTTATAAAAAAAAAATTGATTTTTTATTTTCAATTAATGTTAATAAATTACGATTTCAAAATTTCAACCATGCTATTTTCTTAATTTTTATTGTTTTTTTTTCAATACTTTTTTTCTCTATTTCAAGTTTAATCAATCTAAAAAATGAGAAAAATAAAAACAATCTAGTGGATGTTGCTAAATCTAATGAATTTTCTAATTTAACAAGTTATTTTATTTCTAAAATAAACAGTCCGTATCAAGAAATAAATTATATTATCAAAAGTAATGACACTATAGAAAAAATATTAAAAAATTATAGTATAAAAAGTGAAGATATAACAAATATTTCAAATAGATTAAAAGAGAAAAAACTTTCAAATATTTACTCTGGTAGAAAACTTTCACTAATTTATAAAAAATTAGAAAATAACACTAATACTGTGATTAATCTTGTCTACCCAATAAGTAATACTAGCAGTATAGAAATTAGAAAAGCACAAAATAATTTCATTGTTAAAGAAAATGTTTTACAGCTTTATAAAAAAGAAGTTGTTGTGAGAAATGTTATAAAAAATAATTTGTATAGTTCTGCAGTCGATGTTGGAGTAGAGCCAAATATCATTGTAGAATTTGCTAGAATTTACGGTTTTGAAGTAGATTTTCAAAGAGACATAAGAAAAGGAGATTGGTTTGAAATTCTTTATGAAAAATTTATAGATGATAATGACAAGATAAGAGATACTGGAAAAATAATTTATGCTTCTATGTATGTAAATGGAGAAGAGATAAATCTTTATAATTTCAAAGATAAAAACAATGAAGAGTATTATGATATTAAAGGAAAGAGTATTACAAAATCTTTAATGAAGACTCCAATTAATGGTGCGCGTTTATCCTCTTCGTTTGGAATGAGAAAACATCCAATTTTAGGTTATAATAAGATGCATAGAGGAACTGACTTTGCTGCAGCAAGTGGTGCACCAATAATGGCTTCAGGATCAGGAACAGTTACACGTGCAAGATGGTGTGGTGGTGGTGGAAATTGTGTAAAGATAAAACACAACTCAACTTATCAAACTATTTATGCTCACATGAAAAGTTTTGCAAAAGGAATTAAAGAAGGTAGAAAAGTTAGACAAGGTCAAATTATAGGATATGTTGGTTCAACCGGGATGTCTACTGGCCCACATTTACATTATGAAGTAATTGTTAATGGCAAAAAAGTTAATTCTCAAAGATTAAAATTGCCATCTGGAAAGGTATTAAAAGGTGAAGCGAGAGAAAAATTTGAAATGGAAAGAATAAAAATTGATTTAAAATTATCTGCACTAAGATAAAAATTACTTTTAACTTACTGTTTTAGATAATTCTTCTTTATCAGAAATATTTTCTTGAGTTATAGATTTTTCATTAATTTTAGTTTTATCTAAAGAAATTTCTTTTCTTTCATTTAATTCATTATATCTTCTTAAATAATGATCTGCATGTTGTAGATAATTTTGTGCTAAAACAGGGTCCCCATTACTTTGGGCGTCTTTTGCAAGTTGTTGAAATTTTAGCATCATTTTTTCAACATTGTGGATGTTGGTCATTGATCCATTTCTATTAAAATTCATATTGCCATTATTGTTTAAACCACTTGAACCATTTGTGTTCATTGATCCAGGTCTTCTTCTAAAATTATTTTTTTGTGGCCTTGGTCTGAAATTTCTTCTTCTGTTGTTATTGTTCATATTATCCATTTATTTTAGTAGAAATTATACATCTTACGTTATCTTTATAGTCTTTTATAATGTGCTCGATTTTAAAATTTTTCTTAATTAATATTTTTGAAACTTTTTTAAACTGCCCGTTTCCTATTTCTAAGGCGAGCATGCCATTTTTCTTTAAGATATAACTCGTTTTGTAAATAACTTTTTTGATAAGGTCAAGTCCATCATTTCCGCCATCTAAAGCTATTCTGGGTTCATATTTCTTAATATCTTCTTTTAAATTTTTAATTTCTTTGCTCTTTATATAAGGGGGATTTGATACAATAAGATCAAATTTTTGATTAAATTCACTATCTATTGATTTATTTAGAAACTTTATCTTATTCTGTACTTTGTGCCTCTTTGAATTTTTTTGAGCAATTAATAAAGCTTTATTAGAAATATCAATCCCTATTCCTTCAGATTTCTGAAGTTCACTTAATAAACTAACTAAAATGCACCCACTTCCCGTCCCCATATCTAAAATTGATATTTTTTTTTCTTTATAAATATTAACTAATTTTTCTACCATTAATTCTGTCTCTGGTCTTGGAATTAAAGTATCAGGACTTACAAAAAAGTTTTTACTCCAAAACTCTTTTTCTTTTAAAAGGTAAGCCACAGGTTCATTTTGGGATCTTCGAATTATTAGTTCTTTATATTTTAAAAGACTTTTGTGGCAAATTTTTTTATCTAAATTAATTAAAATTTTTTCTCTGTTTTTTTTTAAAATTTTTGAAAGCAAAAGCTCAGAGTCTAATCTAGATGAGACTATTTTTTTTTCTCTAAGTTCTTTTGTTCCAAAATTAATTAAATCTAAAGCATTCATGAGTTTAAATTTTCTAATTTTAAATTTTGTTCTTTTAAGCGCAATTCTTGGTTCATTTCTTCATGAATCTCTCCACTTAAAAACTCCTCTAGCTTATGTAAGGTTAAATTAATTCTATGATCTGTAACTCTGCCTTGAGGAAAATTATAAGTTCGAATTCTTTCTGACCTATCACCAGTTCCAATTTGACTTCTTCTATTGCTTGATCTCTCTTGATCCTTTTTTCTTTTTTCTGCCTCATAAACTCTTGATCGTAAGATTTTTAAAGCTTTAGCTTTATTTTTATGTTGAGACTTCTCGTCTTGTTGACTAACAACTGCGCCACTAGGAATGTGCGTAATTCTTACTGCACTATCTGTGGTATTTACAGATTGACCGCCAGGACCTCCGGCTCTAAACACATCAATTCTTAAATCAGACTCTTTAATTTCAATATCAACTTCCTCTGCCTCTGGTAGTACAGCTACTGTAGCAGCAGAGGTATGAACTCTTCCTTGTGTTTCTGTTTCTGGAATTCTTTGAACACGGTGAACACCTGACTCATATTTTAAATACGAATATATATCGTTACCATTTACAGAAAAAACTACTTCTTTGAAACCTCCTGCTTCACTTTTAGAAATGTTAATTATCTCCAATTGCCATTTCTTTTTAGAACAAACTTTTTCATACATTTTAAATAAGTCAGAACAAAAAAGAGAAGCTTCTAATCCACCTGTTCCAGCTCTAATTTCAACAATAGCATTTTTATCATCATCTTCATCTTTGGGTAGTAAAAATAATTTTAATTTACTCTCATAATTTTCTTTTTTTTTTATTAATTCATTTAAATCTTTTTGAGCCAAATCTACCATCTCTAGATCATTTGTTTTATCTTGAACCATATTTTCAAGATCTTTTTTTTCATTCTCAAAATTTACAAAATGTCTAGCTGTTGAAATAATTCTTCCAAGACGAGAGTATTCTTTAGATTTTTTTGCAAATAGTTTAGAATCTACATTTCCTGAAGAAAGTTCTTTTTCAAGAGTATCGTGTTGAGTAATAATATCCTTAACTTTTTCTAATGGAACCATATTTTAATTTTTTTCTTTTATTTTTTCTTCAACCAATTCGACTATTCTGTCGATAATTTTTGAACTCGGAACTTTTGTATGGGGTACACCAGAAAGGTATAATAGATTATTATCTTGGCCCCCACCTGTCAGACCGATATCAGTTAGCGCTGCCTCACCTGGTCCATTTACTACGCAACCAATTATTGAGAGATTTATGGGCTTTTTAATGTGTGCTAATTTTTTTTCCAATTCTCTCACGGTTTCAATGACAGGAAATGCTTGCCTAGCGCAGGATGGACAAGATATAATATTAACACCTCTAGAACGAATTCCTAATGATTTGAGAATTTCGTATCCTGCTTTTATTTCATCAACAGGATCTGATGATAATGAGACTCTAATAGTATCTCCAATACCATCCATTAAAAGTTGACCAATACCAATTGAAGATTTAATGCTTCCGGTTAGTAATCCTCCTGCTTCTGTAACTCCTAAGTGCAATGGATAATCACAAATTTGAGATAATTTTTTATAGGCTTTAACAGTTAAAAAAATATCAGAAGATTTTACACTTATCTTAAAATTAAAAAAATTGTTATCTTCTAACAACTTAATATTATACTGAGCACTTTCCACAAGTGCTTCTGGGCAAGGTTCTTTATATTTTTCTAATAAATTTTTTTCCAATGATCCTGCGTTTACTCCTATTCTAATAGAACAATTATTATCTTTAGCTGCTTTAACAACTTCAAGAACTCGATTATTTGTACCTATGTTTCCAGGATTAATTCTAAGACAACTAGCTCCCGCTTTAGCAGCTTCTATTGCCCTTTTGTAATGAAAATGAATATCAGCAACAATTGGTACTTTGACCTCTTTAATTATATTTTTTAATGCTTTAGTTGATTCTTCATCGGGACATGAGACTCTAACTATATCTGCACCCGCCTCTTTTAATAAATTAATTTGATTTATAGTAGCTTTAATATCTGTAGTTAAAGTGTTTGTCATTGATTGAACACTAATTTGAGAATTTCCTCCTACAGATACTTTTCCGACTTTTATCTCTCTAGTTTTCTTTCTATTTATTTTTCTATGAGGTCTAACTTCCATATTAATCTAAATCAAAAATTGTATGTAATTTTTTAATTGCTTTCAAAGTATTATCTTCATTAATTATGACTGAGAGTTTAATCTCAGAAGTAGATATTGCTAAAATATTAATTTTTTCATCTGATAAAGCCCTAAACATTCTATAAGTTATGCCTGGAGTCGAAACCATTCCCGCTCCAACTATTGAGACTTTTGCCACTTTATCATTCTTAATAATATTTTTATAATTAATATCTTTATTCTTTTTTAAAATATCTAAAGTTTTGGACACATCGTCTCTTTTAAGTGTAAATGTAATATCAGTAGTTTTTTGATCTGATGAGATATTTTGAATAACCATATCTACATTAATTTGTGCTTTACTAAGTGGCTCAAATATATTTGCTGCTACTCCTGGTTTGTCCTCTACTGCTATTACTGTGATTTTTGCATCATCTTTTGAATATGCTACCCCCGTTACACTTTTGGTATAGTCAATATTTTCCTGACCAAAAATTTTCGTTCCTTGTCTATCAGTAAATGTAGACCTTACTTCAAGAGGTATGTCATACATCATGGCTGTTTGAACAGCAGAAGATTGCATTACTTTCGCGCCTAACGATGAAAGTTCAAGCATTTCATCGTATGAAATTTTATCAATTTTTTTTGCAACTGGAATTTTGTTTGGGTCTGTGGAAAAAACTCCATCCACATCAGTATAAATTTCACACACATCTGCATCAAATAATTTTGCTACCGCTACTGCAGTCGCATCAGAGCCTCCTCTTCCTATGGTTGTTATATCTCCAGTTTTTGAAATTCCTTGAAAACCTGGAATAACAGCTATACCTTTTTTATTATTTAAAAAATCATTAATTTTTTTTACATTCATATTTATAATTCTTGCATTTGAATGTTCGCCTTCAGTTAAAATTGGTACCTGCCAATTCAACCAAGATTTAGCATTGATTTTTAATTTTACTAACGCTCCAGCTAATAATGCAGAAGTGACCTGCTCTCCTGATGACAGTAAAACATCTAATTCTCTTTTATTAAATTCTTTAGATATTTCTTTTGAAAGTCTCACAAGCTCATTAGTTTTTCCAGACATTGCTGAAACAATCGTAATAACCTGATTTCCCACCAAGTGCTCCTTTTGAATAATACTAGCCACATGCTGGATTCTTTCAATTGTTCCAACGGAGGTCCCTCCAAATTTTAATACTTTTTTAGCCATTTAAAGAATGTAATATAATAAAAAATGATTTTAATGTATTTAAATTAAATAATTACAGAATGACTAGTACTATAAATAAAGCAGAAATTCAAAAGTTTTCAAAATTAGCTGATGAATGGTGGGATGTTAATGGAAAATTTAAACCTTTGCATATGTTTAATCCTATCAGAATTGAATATATTAGAGATAAAATTAAACAGCATTTTAAAATTAACGATAACAAAACCAACTTTTTAAAAGGATTAAATATCCTAGATATTGGATGTGGCGGAGGTTTAATTAGCGAACCTATGGCTCGACTAGGAGGAACTGTCACTGGAATCGATGCCTCAAAAAAAAATATCGAAGTAGCCAAAATACATTCTAATAAAAATAATCTTCAAATAAATTATTTAAATAAGTCTCCAGAACAATTAGAAAGTAAAAAAAAATTTGATGTAATTTTAAATCTAGAGATTGTTGAACATGTTGATAATGTGAGTCTTTATATTAAGTCATGTCACAATTTGTTAAAAAAAGATGGTTTGATGTTTACCGCGACTTTGAACAGATCTTTGATGTCTTATTTTAAAGCAATTGTAGGTGCTGAATATATTCTGAGATGGCTTCCTATAGGTACACATGATTGGAATAAATTTTTAAAACCTGAAGAACTTGAAAAACTACTTCACAATGAAAAATTTTCTACAGTTGATATTAAGGGGCTAGAGTTCAATCCAATTTTAAACAAATGGAAAAGATCAGATAATTTGTCTGTAAATTACATTATAAGCAGTTCAAGAAGCTAATTATCTTTATTCACCCATGGGATTGATAGTAAATCAATTCCTTCTTCCTCTAATTCTTTTCTTTCTTTTAAGGTTGTTGTTCCATAAATCATTTTTTTCGCCTTTTTATCATAATAAATTTCTCTGGCTTTTCTGCTAAAATTTTCACCTACGAATTCAAAATTATTTTCAACAAATTTTCTTAATTGAAATAATTTATTTTTCTCATTCTTTAAACTTTCATTTAAACTCTTAATTTCATGATTATCCTCTTTGATGTTGGAAATCATTGGGGCCATAATTGATTTATTAATTTTTTTTGAAAAACAAAAAATACATTCTAATAGTTTTTTTCTTTTTAAATTATCAAATTCAATTGAGTTAGAAAACCAGCTTTCGAATTCATGATTGTTATTACATTTAAGATTATATTTTATCATTTCTTAATTTCTTTTATAATCAGCATTAATATTAATATAGTCGTGTGTAAAATCACATGTGTAACATTTAAATGCATCATTTCCGAGTTTTAAATTTATTTCTATTTCAATAGAATCCCACTGCATATATTCTTTTAATTTTTCTTCATCATAGCTCTCAGAAATTTTTCCACCTTCTGCAACAATAAAATTTCCTAATTTTACTCTTAACTTTTTTTGATCTATGATTTCTCCAGATTTTCCAATACCCATTATTATTCTTCCCCAATTAGGATCTTCACCAGCAACTGCAGTTTTGACTAATGGAGAGTTCGCAATGGAAAAAGCAATTTTTTTTGCACTTCCTAATGACTTTGCGTTAATCACATTAATTGTTATAAATTTTTTTGCCCCTTCTCCGTCAACTATTATTTGTTTTGCTAAATTTAAACATAATTTTTTCAGTGCAACTTCAAACTTTTGAACAGCTTTATCATTTAAAGATAAATTTTGGCCAATTTTTAAAACTCTTGTTGAAAAAATTGAAACCATATCATTAGTTGATTGATCGCTATCAACAGTAATTGCATTAAAAGAGTTGGATACCGATCTTTTTAAAAGAGTTTTAAGTAAATTTGAATTTATATCTGCGTTAGTAAATATAAACGATAACATTGTAGCAAGATTAGGTGCTATCATTCCTGATCCTTTTGCTACACCACAAATTTTAATTAGCTCGTCACCAATTAAAATTTCTTCATAAGCTACTTTTGGTTTTGTATCAGTTGTCATAATAGCTGAGGCTATTTTAATCCAATACATTTTATTATGTTCGGTTCTCAATTTTTCAACTAAAGCTGGTAGGCTGTCTTTTATTTTTTCTACAGGAAATTCCTCACCTATAACTCCGGTCGAGGCAAAAATTAAATCTTTAATTTTTACAGTTTCGTTCGTTCCTTTTTGAGATTTTGACTCTTTAATTGTCAATACTCTTGATAGATTTTTTGCTAAAGTATCAATACTTTCTTTACCTTGTCTTCCAGTAAATGTGTTGGCATTTTGTGTGTTAACTAATAACCCTTTAATAATTTTTTTATGAGAATTGTTGTTCCAGGGTATAAATTCAGAAGTAATAGTATTCGTTGTGGCTAAAGTTGCATAATTTGCTCCTTTAGTAAAATAAAACAAAGCTACATCATCTCTACCATTGCCATAAAGGTCAGCTGATATTGATGACATCTCTAAACCATCTATCTGTTTAAGGTTTTGAAACTCTCCCATTTTGGAAAGTTTGTTTTTATCACTGAGGAAGTTTTTAATATTTATTGTCATAATTACTATTTAATTTAAATTATAAATACATATATAGATGTATAATGAATTTATTTACAAGGACTTTTAGTAAAATATTTAAAAGCTCTAATCAACAAGAATTAGATAATATTCAAAATTTAATTGAAGCTATCAATAATAAAGAAGATGCAATTCAGTCACTTTCTGAAGGTGACATTAAAGAAAAAACATTTAATTTTAAAAAAAATGCCCAAAGTGGATCTGTAAACATGGGTGAAATCTTACCAGAAAGTTTTGCTTTAGTTAGAGAAGCGGCAAAAAGAACATTAGGTGAAAGACATTACGATGTTCAACTAGCCGGTGGTTTAATACTACATAACGGAAAGATTGCTGAAATGAAAACAGGTGAAGGGAAAACCTTGGTATCTACTCTTCCGGCATACCTAAATTCCTTGACTGGAAAAGGTGTGCACATAGTAACCGTTAATGATTATTTAGCAAAAAGAGATTCGGCTTGGATGGGGAAAGTTTTTGACTACTTAGGAATTTCAACTGGCTGTATCACTAATAATTTAAGCGACACTGAAAGAAAAAAAAATTATGGATGTGACATTACTTATGCAACAAATAATGAACTGGGATTTGATTATCTTAGAGATAATATGAAATATGAGCTAGGTGAAATGGTTCAAAGAGCCCATAACTTTTGTATAGTTGACGAGGTAGATAGTATTTTAATTGATGAATCTAGAACCCCGTTGATAATTTCTGGAAAATTAGATGACAAAACTACACTTTACTTAACGGCAAACGAATTTATTAAACATTTACAAAAGAATGACTATGAATTGGACGAAAAAAATAAAAATGCTATTTTAACAGATGTTGGGATTGATAAAATTGAAAAATTAGCAAAACAAAAAAAAATATTAAAAAATAATAATTTTTATGACCCGGCTAATTTAGATCTTGTCCATCACGTCAATCAAGCATTAAAAGCAAATCTACTTTTTAACGAAGACACTGACTACATTATAAGAGATGAAAAAGTCCAAATTATTGATGAATTTACTGGTAGGGTTTTAGATGGAAGAAGGTTTTCTGATGGATTGCATCAAGCGATAGAAGCTAAAGAAAATGTTAAAGTTGAAGAAGAAAATCAAACTCTTGCTTCGATAACTTATCAAAATTATTTTAGATTATATCAAAAATTAGCTGGTATGACTGGTACCGCTATGACCGAGTCGGAAGAATTTTATGATATTTATAAATTAAATGTTGTTTCTGTTCCTACAAATAGAAAGATGCTTAGAAAAGACTTTAATGATCAAATTTTTAGAACAGAAAAAGAAAAATATAATGCCATTAGCAAAAAAATTATTGAGTGCAATAAAAAAGGTCAGCCAGTTTTAGTTGGCACAACAAGTATTGAAAAGTCAGAAAAAATTTCCTCTTATTTAGAAAATGAAAAGATAAAACACAATGTTTTAAATGCGAAGCAACATGAAAAAGAAGCAAAAATTATTGCTGAGGCAGGTAAAGTTGGCTCTGTAACGATTGCGACTAATATGGCGGGTAGAGGTACCGATATAAAATTAGGTGGAAATAAAGATTTTATCGAAGATGGAAAAAAAAGTGACATAATCGAAATAAAAGAAAATGAGTCTAAGGTAAAAGATCTTGAGGGACTATTTATAATAGGAACAGAACGGCACGAAAGTAGACGTATTGACAATCAACTAAGAGGGCGTGCTGGCAGACAAGGGGATCCAGGTAGCACAATTTTTTTTATAAGTTTGCAAGATGAATTAATGAGAATTTTTGGAGGCGAGTCTATTGATGGAATGCTTAAAAAACTAGGCCTCAAAGAAAATGAATCTATTGACCATCCATGGATTAATAAAGCTATGGAGAGAGCTCAAAAAAAAGTAGAAAGTAGGAATTTTGACATCAGAAAAACCTTAATTAAATTTGATGATGTTATGAATGATCAAAGAAAGGTTATATTTTCACAAAGACTTAAAATTTTAAAAGAAAACAATATTAATGAAATTTTAGAGGATTTTTTTGAAGATATATTAAAAGATTTAAAGAATACCAAAATTAATTATGAGAAATCACGTGATGAAAAAAACTACCTTACGGAAATAAAAGGTATTACAGGTAATACAGTTAACGATAATAAGCTTTTGGAATTTGGAAAACTAAAAGAAGCACAGTTTATTGATAAAATAAAAGAATTATACTCCTCCAAGAAAAAATCTAGAGTTGAAATTTTGGGTGAAAATCAAAATAATAGTTTAGAAAAAAAAATATTTCTGCAAATTATTGATTTTTCTTGGAGATCTCACCTGCAATATTTAGAACAGTTGAGGCAGGTTATAGGACTTCGGCAATATGGTCAAAAAGATCCTCTGTCCGAATTTAAAAAAGAGGCATTTATATTATTTGAAGGTCTATTAGCAAAAATTAAAAATGATTTAATTAAATTTCTTTTAAATTTAAATATTGTTGTATCCAATTCAGAAGAAGAAGAGATTATTAAAGACACAAATACAAATCTACAAACTGAAAAAAAAGTTGGCAGAAATGAGAAGTGTCCTTGTGGATCTGGTAAAAAATTCAAACATTGCCATGGTAACATTTAATTATTAAATGTTTTTAAATGCACTTAATGCTTTAACTCTTGCTTTTTCATGCTTTACTAATGGCAATGGATAATCTCTTCCCAACTTAAAATTTTTTTCATCTTCAAGTTCCCAAGGCTTATGTATAAATTTTTTTGGAATATTTTTTAGTTCTGGTATCCATTTTTTTACATACTCTCCCTCCTTATCAAATTTTTCTCCTTGGAGTATAGGATTAAAAATTCTAAAATAAGGAGCCGCATCGGCGCCACATCCTGCAATCCACTGCCAACCAGCAACATTACTTGCTTCGCTGTAATCTAATAAACAATTTCTAAAATATTTTTCCCCTTCTTTCCAATTTATCAGTAAATGTTTAACTAAAAATGATCCCACTATCATTCTCACTCTATTATGCATCCACCCAGTCGAATAAAGTTCTCTCATCCCCGCGTCAACAATAGGGTATCCAGTTAAACCTTTTTTCCAAGCTGATAAAAATTTAATATTCTTTTCCCATGGAAATTTATCAAATTTTTTTGAATAATTATTTTTTAACATATGTGGAAAATGATTTATCAATGTGTGGTTAAATTCTCTCCATCCTATTTCAGCTAAAAATTTTGTAGTTCCAATTTTTTTATTTTCAGCATTCATGCACTCATTCCAAATCGTTTCTACATGAATTTGCCCGTGTTTAATAAAGGGAGATAATTTTGATGTCCCTAAAATATTAGGAAAATTTCGACCATCTGAATAGTTCAAAATTCTATTTTTAATAAAGTTTCGTAATTCTTTTAATGCACTTTCTTCACTAGGTAGCCATATATTTTCAAAATTTTTAAACCATTTTTTTTTGGGTAATATTTCTTCAGCTTCAATACTATTTTTGAAATAATTTTTTTTCTTTAAACATTTTTTAATTATTTTTTCCTTCTGTGGAATTTTATCAATATAATATTTTTCTGCTGTTCTCCAGAAAGGAGTGAACACTTTGAAGGGTGTCCCGTCTCCTTTTTTTACCTCACTTATTTCATTGAGAACATTCCCTTTAAAAATTTTAAAAGGAATATCATTTGTTTCTAATTGTTTCGCAAGGTAATCGTCATATTTTAAATAATCTGGTTCATAAACTCTATTCCAATAAATTGAGATGTCTTTCTTTTTAAGTAATTTATCAAAAAAAAGTTTGAAAGAATCTGTTTTAATTATTTCAAGATTTATATTAAATTTATTTAAAGTTTTTTTAAAATTTAAAATAGATTTGTGTAACCACCATTTTTGAGCTTCTTGATTGTTATAATTTGATTTTTTATACAAATAAAAAACTACTACTTGTTCATGGTTTCTTGTTGCTTCTATCAGGCCGTTATTTTTAGTTATTCTAAAATCATCTCTTAACCAGAAAAGTCCAATATTTTTATTCATTATTAAATATTACGATTTTTTAGAACAAAAATAAATATCTTTACTATTATATCCTTCGATTAAACTATTGTGTGAGGATTTAATCAATCTGTTTTCAAAAAATTCATTTAACTCATTCGGGTTTAAAGTTCTCTCATCAAACTCCGCGTATGAAACTAAAGAAATTTCTTTAGTATTAAATCTTTTTATGAATTTACAATAATTTTTAATAATTTTTTTTGGCATTTCCACAAAACTTGCTGCATTGTGAAAATGGTCTATTGAAACTTGAAGTTTTTCAATTTGCCAAGGTGGAATACAAATGATTTCTAAATCATCATTATTCGCAAACTTTATCTCTGTCATTTCTCGAGTATTTAAATAAGTGATTACTTTTTTGCCATAATAACTTTTTAAATATTCTGTGCCCACATACAGATTCGGAACAGTGTCAAGATAGATTATTTTTTTTATATTGGGAAAATTTGTAATTAAGAAATGTATATTTGCACCAAATCCACCTCCTATTTCAAAAAAGCTTTTCAAATTATGAAAATTAAAATTTGAAGATAGAATTTCAATTCTGTTAGCTACTTCAAGATATAAAAAGGAGTAATCTTTTTTTTTATAAGTAAACTTTTGAATACAATCAAAATCAGTTGTATTTTCATATTTATATTTATTGATTAAATTCTTAACACGGTCATTATTACTGTATAATATAGATTTAGTTTTTATATAAGCTTCTAAATATTGTTTGGTTTGTTTAAGTTGTGCATTAAATATTTTTATTAAAAACGGTAAACTGAATAATTTTGAGACAATCCTTCCTTTTCTGCCGAGTTCATTTCTAATGTCATAACCTAAATTATCCGCGTAAGAGGTTCCAGTTCCATTATTGTACCCCCTAAAGTCAGACATGCCTTTTTTCTTTAATTCTATTAAAGATTTTGCATTCTTGTAAAGCCAGTAAGTTCCTGATGAATAAAGCTCAAGGTCTATTTTTTTTTCATCTTTTAAAAGTTTATCTAATAAATTCATTATGAATGGGTCTTGATGCGATGGTGGTGGCCTTGGTTTGAATCGCACAAACGACACATACCTTTTCAGGGTACTGCTCTACTACTGAGCTACAAGGCCTAAAATCTAAAAGTTATTCTA
>Ga0209425_10004618_pt1 | contig 13888 bp, 15 predicted proteins | sample COG_05_FD_184749 | JGI IMG/M metagenome (GOLD analysis project Ga0209425, IMG submission 184749) | Pelagic Microbial community sample from North Sea - COGITO 998_met_05 (SPAdes) (version 2) | ecosystem: Environmental > Aquatic > Marine > Neritic zone/Coastal water | place: Helgoland, sampling... | reverse complement strand
TTTTGAAAAGGCTTCAATTTTTCGAGATAGGATAAAATCTCTAAATATAATTCAATCATCACAAAGAATTAATGAAGCAAATTTAGTTGATGCAGATGTAATTGCTGCGTACAAAGAATCTGGCAAAATTTGTATCCAAGTATTCTTTTATAGATCAAAACAAAACTGGGGTAATCAAGCCTATTTTCCCAAACATGATCCAGATCAAAATATTTCAGAAATTATGTCTTCTTTTTTAATGCAGTTTTATGAAAATAAAAGTATACCAAAATTAATAATCATAAATACTGACATTAAAGATAAAAAATTAATAGAAGAAACTTTAAGTAAAAAAGAGGGTCATACAATTTCAATTAATACAGCAAAAAAAGGTACCAAGGCAAAAGTTATAGCGATGGCAGAAAAAAATGCCAAAGAGTCATTAAATAGAAAACTTTATGAGACTAATAATAATAAAAATTTATTTGAAGGTGTTGCTAAAAAATTTGATCTCAAAAATATTGTGAATTTAGTTGAGGTATACGATAATAGTCATATTTCAGGGACGAATAGTATTGGAGCAATGATTACTTTTGGAAATGAAGGATTCATTAAAAAAAGGTATAGAAAATTTGATATTAAAACAAAAGGTGCTGAACAAGATGATTTTGCAATGTTAAAAGAAGTTCTAACTAGAAGGTTTAAAAGAGCAATGCTCGAAGTGGGGAACTATCTTACTCTGCCTGATTTAATACTAATTGATGGTGGTAAGGGCCAATATTCTTCAGCTAAAGAAGTGCTAGATGAATTTGGTCTACATGATGTACCTATGATTGCAATCGCTAAAGGCAAGATGAGAAATAGCGGCGATGAAACATTTTTCTACAATGGTAAAACATTTAAATTTGAAAAAAATGATCCAACATTATTCTTTATGCAGCGACTTCGAGATGAAGCTCACCGATTTGCTATAACTTCTCATAGAGCTAAAAGAGCAAAAGGAATCACTAAATCATTGCTAGATCAGATAGATGGCATCGGAGCTATAAGAAAAAGAGCCTTATTAAACCATTTTGGATCAGCTAGATCTGTCGAGTCTGCTAGTTTTGATGAAATAAAGTCTGTAGAAGGTGTGGAGGAAAAAGTTGCAAAAAAGATATATAACTTCTTTCATGAATAATTATGCTTAAAAAAATTCCTAATATATTAACAATTGGTAGAATAATAATCGTTCCTTTTTTTGTTCTAGCCTTTTATTTGCCCGGTTTTTATGGAGATTTAACTGCCTGTGTATTATTTATAGTAGCCTCTTTTACTGATTTTTTAGATGGTATGTTAGCAAGAATGATGGGCGAAGAGTCTAAGTTAGGTGAATTACTTGATCCTATAGCAGATAAAATTATTGTTGCTACTGCACTAATACTGCTTGTTATGAGTGGAACAATTAGACATTACGAAGTTATTGCTGCAATAATTATACTTACAAGAGAAATATTAATTTCTGGCTTAAGAGAATTTTTAGCAAGAGGAAGAATAAAACTTCCAGTAACTAATTTGGCTAAGTTAAAAACTTTTTTACAAATGGTTGCTATAGCTCTTCTGCTTACTGGTGAAACTGGAAATAAAATTCTTAACTTTCAGAATTATAATGCTCAGACTATTGGTATAATTTTACTTTGGCTCTCAGCATTTTTAACTTTGTATACAGGTTATGAATATTTACGAAAGGGCATTGATCATGCGATGTCCGAGGATAATAAAAAATAAACTATTTATTTTTTCTGACTAAAGCTTGATAACTTTTATTTAAATCAATTATAGTTTCACAAACTTTAAATTGATTATCAGTAATGCATGATACAGGCGTAACTTCTGCAGCTGTACCTGTTAAAAAACACCCAACAAAATTTGAAAGTTCAGTTGGTGAAATTTTTCTTTGATTTACTTTAATACCTTTTGATTGAGCAATATCGATAACTGTTCTTCTTGTAATTCCATCTAAAAAGGAATCTGGTATTGGAGTATGTATCTCACCTTTTTTATCTTTAAAAAAAATATTAGCACCAGTTGCCTCTGCTATATTTCCCTCATGATCAAGCATTAAAGAATCTGTAAAGCCTTGTTGTTCTGCTTCATGTTTTGATAGAGTGCAGATCATATAAAGTCCTGAAGCTTTTGTGTCCCAGGGTATTGTATTTGGAGCTGGTCTTCTCCATTTAGAGATGTTTAATTTTATGCCTTCTACTTTTAATTTTGGATCAAAGTAAGACCCCCACTCCCAGGTTGCTATAGCAACATGTATTTTTGTTTGTTGTGCAGAGATTGCCATCATCTCACTACCTCTCCAAACAGTAGGTCTTACATATCCATTTTCTACATTTTGAACTGAAATAATTTTTTTACATGCTTCATTTATTTCTTTTTCTGTGTATGGAATTGACATTCCCATTCTTTTTGCAGAATAAAAAAGTCTTGTTGTATGCTCTTCTAGCTTAAAAATTGAATTTTCGTAAACTCTTTCTCCCTCAAAAACACAGCTAGCGTAATGAAGTCCATGGTTTAAAATATGAATATTGGCATCAGCCCACTCTACAAGCTCATTATTATACCAGATTTTACCAGATCTTTTGTCGTAGGGTATCATGTGTGAAATAAATTAATTATTTTTAAAATTATCTTTGTATCTATAATATGTCAATATAACTTACCAATAATGAAAGAACTTTTATATTTAAAAGATGATCAATTAAAGCAATTGATCGAAAAACTATTTACTAGCTATAGAGAGTCTTTTGCAGATGCTAGAAAAATACTTGATAAATACTCTCTTGGAATTGCTCATCATAAGGTATTACATCTTCTTTCGATGTACAAGGGCATTTCTATTTCTGAACTGCTAAAAAAACTAAAAATTACTAAGCAAAGTTTAAACAGAGTTTTAAAAGATTTGATAAAACTAGAAACAATTTTTTTTGAAAAAGATCAACAAGATACAAGAGTGAAGCATATTTTCTTGAATGAAAAAGGAAAAAAAATTTTTGAAGAAGTATTTTCATCTCAAAAAAAAAGAATTTATAATGCTCTTCTAAATTCAAGCTCAGATCAAGTTATTAACTTTGACAATGTTTTAAAAAAGATAATTAATGAATAATTTAATTGCTCATATTTTAGTTGTAGATGATGATGATGGCATTAGATCTTTAGTCAAACAATATCTACACGAAAATAATTTTTTAGTTTCTACCGCAAATAGTGCAGAAAATGCTGAAGAAAAAATTTTAATTATCAAATTTGATTTAATTGTTTTAGATGTGATGATGCCTGGAAAAAGTGGATTAGACTTTATTAAAGATAATAAATCTAAAATTGATACACCTATAATTCTTTTAACTGCAAAAGGAGAAATAGAAGACAGAGTGGGAGGGTTAGAAATTGGGGCTGATGATTATTTACCTAAACCTTTTGAACCAAAAGAACTTACATTAAGAATAAAAAATATTCTTAACAAAACTAAAAAAAATATTCAAAAAAGAATTATTGAGTTTGATAATATCAAAATAGATCTCAATAAACTTCTAGTTATTAAAAATGAAAAAGAAATCAAAATAAATAGTACTGAAAAAATTATTTTAGAAAAAATGATTAATAATCCTGGAAAAACATTCTCAAGAGAGGATATTGGAAAATTAATTGACCTAGATAAGGAAAGATCTATAGATGTCATAATTACTAGATTAAGAAAAAAAATAGAAGCTGATCCAAAAAATCCAAAATATTTACAAACTTTAAGGGGTATAGGTTATGTTTTATGGATTGAGTAAGTTTATAAAAAATTTATTACCTCGTAAATTATTTTATAGAGCTCTACTAATTGTAGCAGTTCCTATTATTGTACTACAAATAATTATAACAATTGTGTTTATTGATAGTCTTTGGATTAAAACAAACAAAGGTATGACTAGAGCACTTGTAGGGGAAATGAAAACTTTCATCACTGCTTACGACAATGGTAAATATAATAATAATGATTTATCTGGGCTTTTTTCAATATATTTAGATCTCAACGTTGAGCATAAAGATAAAAAATTCTTCAATAAAGAATTTAAAGAAAGATGGTTCAGTCCAATGGATAGAACTTTAAGAAGAGAATTAAAATCAAATATTGGTATTGGTAATTATTGGTTTGACACTACAAGTTACAAAGAACTAATTCATATAAATATAAAACATAGTGAAGGTTATTTTGAATTTTTTATCCCGAAAGATAGAGTGGCAAGCACATCTGTTCGAATGTTCACATTATGGATTACTCTTCCAGCATTATTAATGATAACAATTGCAATAATATTTTTAAAGAACCAGACAAGACCAATTGTTAATCTTGCAAAAGCTGCTGAAAGATTTGGTAGAGGTGAAAATATTGATGAATATAGGCCCTCTGGTGCACTAGAGATACGTAAAGCAGGCTTAGAATTTGATAAAATGAGAAAAAGAATAATTCGACATCTTAATCAAAGGTCTGAAATGTTATCTGGAATTAGTCACGATCTAAGGACGCCACTAACAAGACTTAAACTTCAAATATCTTTAATTAAAAATGAAGAGCTGTCTAGAAAAATGTCTTTAGATGTAGATGAGATGGAAAAAATGCTTAATGAATACCTTCAATTTACTAGTTCATCATATATGGAAAAAGATGAAACTTTTAATATTTCAGAATTATTAGAAAATGTAATTAATAAATATAGCAATGACAATATTTCAAAAAAGTTAACTCCAAGAATTTATTTAAATGGCAGAAAAAATTTAATTCAAAGATCATTGAATAATATAATTGATAATGCAATTAAATATTCAAATAAAATGAATATCGAACTACACAAAATAAAAAATAATATAATAATTATTATTGATGATGATGGTATTGGTGTTCCTGAAAGTGAATATCAAAATGTTTTTAAACCTTTTTATAAGCTTAATAAAAGTAGAGGGGATTCAAAATCTAGTGTCGGCCTTGGATTATCTATTACATCAGATATTATTAAGTCTCATGGAGGAAATATTATCTTAGAGAAGTCGCCCCTTAAAGGTTTAAGGGTTAAGGTTTTTTTACCCTTGTAGTTCTTTTTTTTATCTTATTTTTTTCTAATTTTTCTATTTTTTTTTCAAGATTTTCCACTCTTTTAATTAAAATATCAGTTTCTTCTTTACTTGTTAGCTTCATTTTAAAAACTATTTCATCTCTTTTAGATTTTAAAATATTAAAAAGCTCAGAACTAAGATCTTTTGAGGAAATTATACTTTGCTCAAAAAGTTTGCCTAGCTTATCAATTATAAATTTAGAATTTTTCATATATAAGATATAGTTTATAAGTATTATTTAAAATGTTCATTAATAATTTTGACCCAGTTGCTTTTCAGATTATGTCATTTGAAATTAGGTGGTATTCATTAGCCTATATATTTGGAATTATAATTGGCTGGTTGTTATGTAAAAAAAAATTCATTAAAAATTCAGATATAGGCGAAAAATTTGATGATTATATTACATATTTGATTATTGGAATAATTTTAGGTGGAAGATTGGGTTATGTAATATTTTATAACTTTAATTATTATTCACATAATATCTTGGATATCTTTAAAATATGGCAAGGTGGGTTATCATTTCATGGTGGCTTATTAGGTATAATTCTTTCAAGCACAATTTTTGCCAAAAAAAATAATCAAGATCCACTTGAATATATGGATCTTGTGTCATTAGTAGCTCCTATTGGAATTTTTTTTGGAAGATTAGCTAATTTTATAAATTCAGAACTCTATGGAAAAACTACAGAAGTCTTGTGGTCAGTTACATTTAGTAAAGTAGATAATTTACCAAGACATCCATCACAATTATATGAAGCAGTTTTAGAAGGTGCTATTTTATTTTTGATATTAATGTACTTTAGAAAAAAAAATTATTTAACAAAACCTGGTTTAATTTCAGGAGTATTTTTAATTTTTTATTCAATATTTAGATTCTTTGTTGAGTTTTTTAGAGTACCAGATGAACAGCTGGGTTACTTAATTTTTAATTTATCAATGGGTCAAATTATTAGTTTGATTTTTTTAACAATTGGAACAATTCTATTTTATATTAAAAATGAAAATAAATAGAAAGTCTAGTCTACCCTTAGATGAATTTATAGAATTTGCTCTATACGACAAAGATACAGGTTATTACATGAAAAAAAACCCTTTTGGAAAAGAGGGAGATTTTGTTACTGCACCAAATATTACAAGGCTTTTTTCAGAAATAATTGCTATCTGGATTATAACTTTTTGGAAAAGTATTGGTTCACCAAAAAAATTCAATCTATTAGAATTGGGTGCAGGAAATGGTGAAATGATGAAGGTGATAATTGCAACACTAAAAAACTTTCCAGAATGCTCTAATAGTTGTAATTTTCAAATACATGAAAAAAGTATCTTTTTAACTAATCAACAACAGCAAAATTTAAAATCCGATAATGTAAAATGGGTTGACAATATCGATAAAGTTAATTCAAATCCAACAATATTTTTAGCTAATGAATTTTTTGATGCTCTACCAATTAAACAGTTTTTTAGAAAAAAAAAAAACTGGTTTGAAAGATTTGTCGATTTAAAAGAAATTGGCAAAGCAGAATTTAAAGAGCAAATTACAGATATTGATAAGATTGAAAAAAACTTAAAGTTTGAAATTTCAAAGGATCAAAACATTATCGAATATTCACCACTCTCATTCAAATATTTAAAAAATATTTGCAATAAAATAAAAAAAAATGATGGAGGAATATTAGCAATTGATTATGGATATTTGAGTTCAAAAATGCATGAAACTTTACAGGCTGTGCATAACCATAAATATTCTAATATTTTAGAAGATATTGGAGACTCTGATATAACCTATAATATTAATTTTAATTTATTTAAAAAATTTGTTGCTCAATTTAATGATTTAGATTCTATTGTTAGTAATCAAAAAAAATTCTTGACCAGTATGGGAATAGTTCAAAGAGCAGAAATTATAAGCGAAAATATGCCTTTTTCAAAAAAATCTGACTTATTTTACAGAATTAGGCGTCTTATAGATGAAAAACAAATGGGAGAGCTATTTAAGGTTATGCTGATAAAGAAAAAAAAAAATAAATTTAAGACAGGCTTTGAAATTGATTAAATCAAAAAAATTATCAAGAATAAAAGGTTTAAAACATGGTTTTTTCAATAGTGTTGGTGGCAAATCAAAAGATATTTATACGAGCTTAAATTGTGGCCCAGGCTCAAAAGATAATAAATCAAATATTAAAAAAAACTTACAAATAGTAAGAAATAATATTAGTAAAAAAGCAAAGAATATTTTTTTACTTCATCAACTCCATAGTAATAAATTTATTTATATCGGTGATAAATATAGCAATAAAAAAAAGCCAGAAGCTGACGCAGTAATAACTAACCAAAAATATTTTCCTATTGCTGTTTTAACAGCCGATTGTGCACCAATATTAATTTATGACAGCAAAATGAAGATGATAGCAGCAATTCATGCAGGTTGGAGAGGTGCTTATAAAGATATTGTAAAAAAAGTTGTTGAATTTATGATTAAAAAAGGTTGTTATCAAAAAAATATTACCGCTGCTATAGGTCCATGTATTTCAATTAATAACTATGAAGTTAAAGAAGATTTTATAAAAAGATTTATTAAAAAGGACAAAAAAAATATGCTTTTTTTCAAAAAAATTAAGAATAAAAAATATTTTAGTTTAAATAAATATATCTACTTTCAATTAAAGAGCCTAAATATTAAGAAAATTGATATTATTGATAAAGATACGTTTAATATTAAAAATAAATTTTTTAGCGCCAGAAGATCTATTAGCCGTAATGAGAATGATTATGGTAGAAATATTTCAATAATTATGATTAATTAAGAATATCTCATGAAATTATTAACTGGAAATAGTAATAAACCCTTAAGTAAAAATATTGCAAAATACTTAAAAACTAAACTTGTAAACTCAAGCATTAAGAAATTCAATGATGGAGAAATTTATATTGAAATAAATGAAAATATTAGAGGTAATAGTATTTTTATAATTCAATCAATCTCTTCTCCTGCAAATGATAATTTAATGGAATTACTTCTGTGCATTGATGCTTTAAAAAGATCTTCTGCAAAAAATATCACTGCTGTTATTCCTTATTTTGGCTATGCAAGACAAGATCGAAAAGTAGTACCTAGAACTTCTATATCTGCAAAACTAGTTTCCAATTTAATTACGAAAGCTGGTGCCGACAGAGTGGTTACTGTTGATTTACATGCTGGTCAAATTCAGGGTTTTTTTGATATTCCTGTGGACAACTTATTTGCTACTCCTATATTTGCTAGACATGTAAAAAAAAATGTTAAAAATAAAAATATTATTTGTGTTGCTCCAGATGTTGGTGGAACTGAAAGAGCAAGAGCATTAGGAAAAATTTTGGGAGTTGAACTTGCTATTGTTGACAAAAGAAGACCAAAACCTGGTCAATCAAAAGTTATGAATGTTATAGGAAATGTAAAAGACAAAACCTGCATTATTGTAGATGATATAATTGACTCTGGAGGCACTATTGTAAATGCTGCTAAAGCATTAAAAGATAGAGGTGCAAAAGAAGTTTATGTTTATATTACTCATGGTGTTCTTACAGGTGAAGCAATAGTTAAAATTAAAAAGTCTGTTATAAAAAAATTAGTAATAACTGATACAATTGATAACCATAATAAAATTAAAAATACTAAAAACATAGAAGTTTTACCTATTTCAACACTTATGGGGGAAGCAATTAAAAGGATTTCCAATTCAACTTCAGTTTCTGATTTATTTAAATAATTATCTTGAGTTATTAGGGAACTTAAGCTAGAAAACCTTCTTTTATGAATTCACTTGAAGCAAATATTAGAAATACTAAATCAAAAGGAGATGTTAGGTCTCTTAGATTGGCTGGTAACATTCCAGCTATAATTTATGGTGGATCAGGGCTAAATCAGAAAGTTACAATTATAAAAAAAACACTCAAGTCTTTACTTGAAAGCGAAAATTTTTTATCAAATATTATAACTCTTAACTTGGATGGAAAACCTCAAAACGTTTTACCTAGAGAAGTCACATACAATGTAATTTCAGATGAGCCAACACATATAGATTTTCTTAGAGTCGTACCTGGAGTAAAAATTAGGATAGAAGTTCCTGTGCAATTCATTAATCATGAAAAATCACCAGGTTTAAAAAGGGGTGGAGTACTAAATATAGTTAGGAGAAAAATAGAATTAAAATGTGTAAGTGAAAAAATTCCTGAAGCAATTATAATTGATCTTGATGGAGTTGATATTGGAGAAAGCTTTAAAATATCCTCAGTTAAATTAGAAGAGGGTGTGGCACCAACAATCATGGGTCGTGATTTTGTAATTGCAACGTTAGCAGCTCCTACTGTCGTGAAGGAACCAGAAAAACCAGCTGAAGAAGAAACAACAGAAGAAGTGGCAGCAGCAGATGGTAAAGACCAAGCTCCAGCACCGGATGGAGAAAAAAAAGAGGGTGAAGAAAAAAAAGCTCCTGAAGAAAAAAAATAATTAATTTATCACAGTGAAGATTTCCAGATACGATTTAAAAAAATTATGCTTCTATTCGTAGGTTTAGGAAACCCAACACCCAATAGTGAAAATAATAGGCACAATATAGGTTTTAAATTAATTGATGCTCTTAATAAAAAATTTGGACTTTCAAAACAAAAGCCAAAATTCAAAGGATTGTTAACTACAGGAAATATTAGTAATGAAAAAGTCTATGCAATAAAGCCCTTAACATTTATGAATAACTCTGGAATTTGTATAAGAGAACTAATTGAATACTTTAAAATTGATGTTGAAGATGTCATTGTTTTTCATGATGATCTTGATATTGAGTTTGGAAAAGTAAAATCAAAATTTGCAGGATCAAGTGCAGGACATAATGGAATTGAGTCTATAGACAAATTTATAGGAAAAGACTACTCAAGAGTTAGAATTGGCATTGGAAGACCAAAAACTAAGACTGATGTTTCAGATCATGTATTAAAAGATTTTGATGAAGATGAAATGTTACAATTAGAAAAAATCACAAATAATATTATTAATGCAATGCCATTATTGATTGATAAAAAATTAGATTTATTTGCAAGTACTGTAAATAATAAGTAATGAGTTTTAAGTGTGGAATCGTTGGGTTACCTAATGTTGGTAAATCGACATTATTTAATGCACTAACAAACTCTAGCAAAGCACAAGCTGCTAACTTTCCCTTTTGTACAATTGAGCCAAATGTTGGTGTTGTTCCTGTTCCAGATGAAAGACTTGATAAATTGGTCGAAATATCTCAATCTAAAAAAAAGATTAATACTACAATTGAATTTGTAGATATTGCAGGACTTGTAGAAGGCGCCTCTAAAGGTGAGGGTTTAGGAAATAAATTTCTATCTCATATTAGAGAAGTTGATGCAGTAATACATTTAATAAGATGCTTCGATTCTGATGATATCCAAAACGTAAACCCTACAGTAGACCCTGTAAGAGATTTGGAAATAATTGAAACTGAGATGATGTTAGCAGATTTGGAGTCCATTCAAAAAAGATTAGAAAAAAATAATAAAAAAAATATAGATGAACAACAATTAAAAATATTAACATTTGCTTCAGACTGTATAGATAATTCTAAAGATTTCAAAATTCTTTACGATCAATTTGAAAAAAAACAATTAAAACAAAGTGGTTTGCTATCTTTAAAACCTAAAATATTTGTTTGTAATGTTGATGAAGAAAGCGTTCAAAATGGTAACAAATATACAAATTCTTTCATCGAAAAATTTGGGGAAAAAAATACTCTAATAGTTTCAGCTGATATTGAAAATCAAATTAATCAGTTAGAAAGTAATGAAAAAAAGAATTATATGGAAATGATTGGGTTAAAAAAAACTGGTTTAAATATGTTAATTCAAAAAGGTTATAATATTTTAGAACTGGAAACTTACTTTACTTCAGGCCTAGAAGAATCTAGAGCATGGACAATCCAAAAAAACTGTACTGCTCCAAAAGCTGCAGGAGAAATCCATACTGATTTTGAAAAAGGTTTTATAAGAGCTGAAACAATATCATATGATGATTTCATTGCTAACAGTGGATGGGTAAATTCAAAATCAAATGGAAAAATGAGGCTTGAAGGAAAAGATTATATTGTAAAAGATGGAGATATATTAAACTTCAGATTCAATACGTGACCAAATTTTCTTCATACTGAAATAAACTAAAATAGTTAAAACAATTAAATACAAAATAGCTTTGAATCCCATTTTGTGTCTAGACTCTAAGTGTGGTTCTGCAGCCCACATTAAAAATGTTGTAACGTCTTTTGACATTTGCTCTTTTGAGGCTGTAGTGCCATCACTATATTCAATTAATCCATCAGATAATGGTTCAGCCATCTTAATATTATTTCCATACATGTATTTATTATAATAAACACCATCATCGAGTATTACTCCGTTTGGTGCATCTTCATAGCCCAATAGTAATGAGTAAATATAATCAACGCCTCCACTTCTTGCTTTTGCTAGTACAGACATATCTGGTGGATAGGCCCCCCCATTTGCAGCTTGTGCTGCTTTAACATTTTCATATGGCATTACAAACTTATCAGATAATTTTGCTGGTCTTACAAACATTTCACCATCACTATTAGGCCCATCAGTTACCTCAAAACTTGCAGCAATAGCTTTTGCTTGCTCTTTAGAAAATTCTGGTCCACCTGGTTCAAATAAGTTTCTATAACTCACATACTTCATCGAATGGCATGATGAACAAACTTCTGTATATACTTGATATCCTCTTTGTAATGATCCTCTGTCAAATTTTCCAAATAATCCCTTAAAACTCCAATCTGTTTTTAAAAAATCAACTTTTTCTGCTGAAGTAACTTGAAGAGTTCCTGCTAATAAAAAAATTATTGAACAGATTATTTTAAAAATATTTATCACTTAGTTAATTTAAACTTTCTTTTTTTTTCATAGCCGAGGCCATTGGAGTTCCTCCTAGTACAGGTTCTGTAATGCTTAATGGTAATGGAGTAGTTTTTTCTTTAAAACCTAATACTGGTAAGATTATTAAAAAATGAATGAAGTAATAAGCTGTGGCAACCCTCGCAATTAATAAATATAAACCCTCTGCTGGCATTGCACCCACATAACCTAGGACTAGTACATCAACTACTAGTATCCAATAGAACTGCTTATAGAGAGGTCTAAATACAGCAGATCTAATTTTTGAAGTGTCTAGCCATGGTAGTGCTGCTAAAATTAAAATTGCTGATAGCATCGCCACTACACCCATTAATTTATCAGGCACAGATCTTAAAATTGCATAAAAGGGTAATAAGTACCACTCAGGAACAATGTGTGCTGGTGTTACCATAGGGTTTGCCTCTATATAATTATCTGCATGTCCGAGAATATTTGGTGAATAAAATACAAAAAACGCGAAAACAATCATAAACATTAGTAATGCAAAACCATCTTTAATCACAATGTATGGGTGGAATGGTACTGTATCTTTAGATGGTTTTTTAATATCAATTCCTACTGGGTTATTATTTCCAGGGACATGAAGAGCCCAAATATGAAGAACCACAAGTCCTAAAATCAAAAATGGAATTAAGTAATGTAATGTGAAAAACCTTGTTAAAGTTGGATTATCAACTGAATAACCTCCCCACAGCCAATTTACTATTCCTTCGCCAACTAAAGGTATAGCACTAAAAAGATTTGTAATAACAGTCGCTCCCCAAAAACTCATCTGACCCCATGGAAGTACATAGCCCATGAAAGCAGCTGCCATCATTAAAAGATAAATTATTATTCCAATTATCCAAATTATTTCTCTTGGAGATTTATAAGATCCATAAAATAAAGATCTAAATATATGAATATATACTGCCAAGAAAAACATTGATGCACCATTTGCATGAATATATCTTATAAGCCATCCATAATTTACATCTCTCATGATATGCTCAACACTTTCGAAAGCCATATCAGCATGAGCAATATAGTGCATAGCTAAGGTTAAACCAGTAACTATTTGTGTGATTAAACAAAAAGTTAAAATTCCACCAAATGTCCACCAATAATTTAAATTTTTAGGTGTTGGATAATCAGTCAAATGACTTGCAAGTGATAAAAGTGGAAGCCTATCATTAAACCATTTTCCAAATTTTGATTTAGGAACATATTCGTGATCACTCATAATTATCTATTATCCAATTTTAATTGTGTTACTATTAACAAATTCATATTTTGGAACTTCCATATTTGTTGGAGCAGGACCTTTTCTTATTCTTCCAGATGTATCGTAGTGTGAACCATGACAAGGACAAAACCAACCATTATAGTCTCCTTTATCATTTAAAGGGACACATCCTAAATGCGTACAGACTCCTAACATTACTAACCATTCTGGATCTTTAGCTCTATCTTCATCTTTTTGAGGATCTTTTAAATCTTCCATCTTAACAGCTTTCGCTTCTGCTATCTCATCAGGAGTTCTTCTTTTAATAAAAACTGGTTTTCCTCTCCAAAGTACAGTAATTGTTTTTCCGGGTTGAACTGAACTAACATCAACTTCTGTGCTAGCTAGTGCTTTAACAGAGGCATCTGGGTTCATTTGATCAATTAGAGGCCAAACAACAGCTCCTACCCCAACAGCTCCTACTGCATACGAGGCCGTAAATAAAAATTCTCTTCTTTCAGGTTTTTTTTCAGACATCTTTAATTTTTTGTATATTGTTATCTAATATATGATTTCATATAAGAAAAAAGTTTT
>Ga0209425_10004611_pt1 | contig 13910 bp, 11 predicted proteins | sample COG_05_FD_184749 | JGI IMG/M metagenome (GOLD analysis project Ga0209425, IMG submission 184749) | Pelagic Microbial community sample from North Sea - COGITO 998_met_05 (SPAdes) (version 2) | ecosystem: Environmental > Aquatic > Marine > Neritic zone/Coastal water | place: Helgoland, sampling... | reverse complement strand
GGAGGAAAAAGTAGTGCTTGCATAAAATTGTTGGTGCGTGCTTCCAAAGCGCGTGAAAGTTTCCCGAAAGACAACAGAAAGCTTTTATTATTAAAGGGTGGTCCCGGCTCTCGAATGAGACAACGAGAGACCACCACAGAGGAGGAGAAATGAGAAAAGACAAACCCGACGAAAATCTGGAAGTGGCGCATTTGCTCGACCAATCGGTACCGTCTGGAGCGGAATCATCCCTGGAAGCGCTCAGTTACGCGTCGAGGAAATTGAAATCGGAATCGAACAGAAATCGAGCGAAAATTGCGCGAACACTAAAAGATGCGTTTGACGAATTCAGAGACCACGGAGGAGGAGGCGACGACGAGCGCGAACGAGAAAAAGTGGTCGAGTTGTGCGAGACGTTTTGCGAGGAGTTTTTAGAGCTTTTGAAAGAAGAGGAAAAGGAGAAGGAACGAGAGGAGGAGAACGATGGTGGTGGTGCAAAATCAGCTTCGACTCTTGGTGTTGAAGAAGAAGAAAACCAGCGACAACATGAAGAAGAACTGCGCGAGGCGCTGACGAGCATGCGAAAAGACGCGCGGAAATTCCACGAACTGGAAGAAAAACTGGAGTTGAAACAACTGCACTTAGAGATGTTGCGAGAGGAAAATATGTTCGAGGAGTGTTTGAAAGAGGTGGAGAGGATGGTTGACGAGGAGAAAGAGTTGTCGAACGCGTACGAAATGCTCGAGCGATCGAGAGAGGAGTACGCGTGCGTGGAAATTCCTAACGAAAGGATAGATGATTTGATGGTGAAGTTGCAGGATGCGATACGGAGGAGGATCGCGGGAGCCGTGAGCGTGAGCGATGATGATGGAGGCGGCGGGATGTCGGTGGAATTTTCCAACGCGAGAGACGCGTGGAAAGCATCGAGAGCGGTTTCGGAGACTTTATTTCGCGAGTGCGCGGTATTCGTGACGAGGAAAGTGGTGGATGAAATCGTCGTTCCGTTTGTCCAGTCGAGAGCGAGGAACGTTGAGTTGAGCGTGAACGAAGAGAACGGGTACACGAAAACGCTGAAGTGGAAAAAAGGAGAAACGGCTGGCAAAGGAAACGACGAAGAAGATGGAATGATCTCAACATTCGTCCAGGGATTGGACGTGCTCCTCTTCAAAGGAATTTTTACGAAGCAGTCGTTCGCGTTGGATGAACTCTCGTCGGATCTCGTGGACGTTGCTCGCGGTGTCTTTTGGCCGACAGTCTCGAAGACGTGCATTCAAACTTGGAATTTAGGATCAAAGCAAGCGCTACTTACGGACGATGACGTGGATAGTGTCGTCGCGCTCGAAAGGCGCGTCGCAAGTTTAGGATTGCTCAACAGCTACGGTCTCGGCAGTGCTTTAGATACCGTCGCTGGACCTTTAGAAATAGCCGCCATGCAAGGCGAAATAGAAAGTCGATTAGACTTCAGAGTGAACAGCTTAGCGAGCGCGAGAGACGCCGGCAAAACTCCCGCAATTTCCGACGAATTGTTGCAAACGAAAGCGAAAGAAGAAGAAGTGAAAGGCAATGGTAAGGAGACGACGAACTACTGCGAAGAGTTTTTCGAATTGCACTGCTTTGAAATCCCGGCATCGCGAACAATCACGAGCTCCGCGGTGCAACTTTTGAACGTGACAAAATCTGCGTTTCACTCCGTCCTCTCTTCATCGTTTGAAGATAAAGAAAACGCAAAAGATGCCAACACGCCCGCGGGACGCAAACGACACGCCATTGCGGCGATTAAAACCGCGTGCGATTGTCTCGAAGCGTTCCGGTGTTCGCGCATGAGCACGCGAGACGAGTCCATTTTCAAACAGTCGCTCTTTGAATCGCTCGTATTTTATAACGATTGCGGCTTTATCGCCGACCAGTTTATCGCGCAAAGTTTAGACGCAGCAAAGGCTTTAGAGAATTTAGTCAGAAAGGACAACAGCGGCGGCGGTGACGACAATGCTCAACAACACCGACCTGCGATTTTGTGGGCCGTTGAGGCTCTGAGAGACGCCGGCGACGCCGTTTTCGAGCGCGCAGAACGCAACGCCTCGGTCGCATTAGAGGAGTCTTTAGACTCATTCGCGAATGAAACGCAAAGTATTCGAGGCGCGAACGCATCCGCGATGAAGAAAGCTATCGCGATATCGCGCGACGTGCTAAAAAAGTTCTGCTCCGCCGCCAGTCAAACGTTGCAGAGGACAAACGCGAAGCGCATCGTGGGGAAATTTTGTGAATCTTACGCCTCACGCATCGTCTCCGCAATCAAAGAAATGCATGATATTTCAGCGGACGACGCGGACGCGTTGACGGATGCGCTCGAGGATGCGTTTACCCCTTTACAACTGGGCACGTCGTCGGTAGAAGATGATTTCTTTTACGACGCGCTCGAGAATTGGCAGAAAGGTTCTGTATACGCGAAACTGTTGAAGACAAAGTTGAAGGAAATTACGGACATGTACACGAGAGGAGAGTTGAAAATGTTGAGCGCGAACGAAGTGCTGGCGTTCGTTTCCGCGTGTTTCGCGGACACGCCGCTTCGCGAGGAGTGTTTCGAGCGCATCGAGAATATGTAAAAACAAATTGAAGAAGTAGTTACACGGGTGTTGTGTATTAATCATGCGCGGCATTATTATTAAAGGTCTTTTTAAATTATTTTTTATCTCCCCACAGCTTTGTAATGGACGCTACTCGCGTTGCAAATAGCCGCAAAATCATCGCCGTTCAAACTCGCGCCTCCCACCAAGAACCCGTCGATATCGCTCAACTTGGCTAAATCCGCGCAGTTGGACGCGTTAACCGAGCCGCCGTATTGAATTCTCGTCGCTTTCGCGACGTCTTCGCTGACATTTTCTGCCAACCAGCTGCGAATTTTCGAATGTACCTCCTGCACTTGCTCCGGCGTCGCGACTTTCCCGGTACCAATCGCCCAAATCGGTTCGTACGCGATGACTACGGACGACCCCCAACTGGAATGTTCTCGGTCGTCGATTTCCTTCGCGACTGCTTTCAACTGCTTAAAAATCACATCAAACGTCGTCCCGTTTTCTCTCTCCTCCAGCGTCTCGCCGACGCAAACGACGACGCTCAACCCGTGATACCTCGCGTGCGCGACCTTCTTCCCCACGATTTCATCCGTATCGCCTAAAAGCGTTCGTCGCTCGCTGTGCCCGAGCAACACGAACGGCACTTGTAAATCCTCCAACATCTCCGCGGATATCTCCCCGGTGAACGCACCCGTGGTCGAGTCGTAGTGGTGTTCTGGATCGACTAAATCTGCCTCCACCCAGCTGTTTTGCGCGCACACGTTAAATCTCTCGTTTAAGTTGTCCTTCACGTACGGCAGGTGCAAAAATGTGGGACAGCAATAAATATCGCAGTTTTTCTCGATGTTTGGGACGTTTTTATTCAACGCCTCCACTAACGCTTTGACGCTTTCGCGAGTCCCGTTACATTTCCAGTTCCCACCGACGATGAATCGTCCCGTTCCTTCGGACACTATTTGTAGTAATTCGCCTCTTCTTCTTCTTCTGTTGTTGTTGTTGTTGTTGTCCATCCGATGATTCTTTATCGTTCTCGCAGAAGGAGTCATCGTTTTTCTCGCGGTCAAATAAGAATACGAAGGCGTCGTCTGAATCGTCGTCGCGGCAGTAGCGCGCATCATCATCACAACGGATGCCATCATTTATATACTATATATACACGTGCGCGCGCAAAAAACGCGTCAAAGTGTTGTGCGGTGTCTGATGATGCGTCACGTTTCCCGAGGGATGGATGGATGGATGGATAAACTGCTTGACTTGACCTTGCGTGTGAACTCGAAAAATTTACCCTAAACAACACCTGCCCAACGAGACGAGAGATTAAAATCTCTCTCTCAGTCAAAAACTTAGGAAAAACACACGTGTCTCGCCGTGCTCTCGCTCTTCGCGCGAAAAAGTTCATCTTTTGAAAGATAAATCTCTCCTCCTTTTTTTCGAGGGGAAAAGCGTCTCGTCTCCATCGAACGCGAGAGAGGTTTATTCTGCACATAATCAGAAAGGAAGCGGCACATATTCTGCTCGTAAAACGCAACAACAACAACAGAAGAAAACACAACACAATGATTGCAAACGCGTTACGAAGAGAAGCGCGCAAAGCGTTGACCGGTGTCGCGCGAAGACGAGAGAGTTTGGTGCGACGTTTTCTTTTTTCTTTTTGTGATTAGATTTCTTGGCACTTTGTCCGTGATGACGTCTTTTCCATTCATCATCATATCCTCCCATTGCTTCTCTCTTTTCTTTAAGAACTCGCAGTATTCGTTTTACGCACAAACTGACATTTGAGGATTCTTTCGCGCGATTCTTTCTTTGTTCAACGAACAGCGAGCGTCGATTACTGCGACGACGAGTATTCAGTATTCCACGAACGCGGACGCGTACGCGAAACTGAAACCAGGCATCACGTGGCCGAAAGCCTGTAACGACGATTTGAAAACCGTGGACCCGGAAATTTTTGACATCATCGAGAGAGAAAAAGAGAGACAATGGAAAGGCTTGGAGTTAATTCCGTCGGAGAACTTTACCTCGGCTTCGATTTTAGAAGCGCTCGGATCGGTCATGACGAATAAGTATTCGGAAGGGTACCCGGGGGCGAGATATTACGGAGGGAACGAATGGATCGATATGGCGGAGAGTTTGTGCCAAAAGAGAGCGTTGGAGGCGTTTCATTTGAACCCAGACGAGTGGGGAGTGAACGTGCAGTCCTTGTCTGGTTCTCCGGCGAACTTCCAAGTGTACACGGCGTTGTTGAACCCAGGGGACAGAATCATGGGTTTGGACTTGCCGCACGGCGGTCACTTGTCGCACGGTTTCCAAACCGACGCCAAGAAGATTTCCGCCACGTCCATTTACTTCAACTCCATGCCATACAGATTGGACGAATCTACGGGTTTGATCGATTACGAGAAGTTGGACGAGTTGGCGCAAGCGTTTAGACCGAAGATTATCATCGCCGGTGCGTCCGCGTACTCGAGAAAGATCGATTACGCGAGAATGCGCAAGACGTGCGACGATACCAAGGCGTTGATGTTGGCGGATATGGCGCACATTTCCGGTTTGGTCGCCGCGAAATTGATCCCGTCGCCGTTTGAATACGCCGACGTGGTCACGACGACGACGCACAAATCTTTGAGAGGTCCGAGAGGGGCGATGATCTTTTACCGCAAAGGGAAGAAGGGCGTGAACAAGAAGACGGGGAAAGACATCATGTACGATTACGAGGAGAAGATTAACTTTTCCGTTTTCCCGGGATTGCAAGGTGGGCCGCACAACCACACCATCTCTGGTTTGGCCGTCGCTTTGAAGCAAGCGCAAACGCAAGAATTCGTCAAGTACCAACAGCAAGTCATGAAGAACATGGTTGCGATGGTTGACAGATTGAAAGAACACGGCGTGAAGATCGTTTCGGAAGGCACGGACAACCACTTGGTGTTGTGCGATTTGAGACCGTTTGGCGTGGACGGTAGTCGCGTGGAGAGAGTGTTGGAGTTGGCGCACATCGCGTGCAACAAGAACACCGTCCCGGGGGACAAATCCGCGTTGGTTCCGGGTGGTTTGCGTTTAGGTACGCCGGCGTTGACGACGAGAGGTTTCACCGAGGAAGACTTTGTTAAGGTTGCGGATTACATCAAGAAAGGCATCGATATTTCGGTTGAAATTAGTAAAGAAGTTGAAGGGAAGAAGTTTGGGGACTTCAAGAAGGTTTTGGAGTCCAAGGAGTTCCCGGCGATTGCCGCGTTGAAGAAGGAAGTGGAAACTTTGGCCGAGGAGTTCCCGACCATCGGCTTCGACAAGGCTGAAGGCAAGTACACGAAGTAAGCCGAATGCGAATGTGGGCAAGGGAGTGAAAGAGAGAATAAGAGAATAAGTTGCGCGCATGCCCGCGCGTATAAATACTTGTTTTTATCGTCACGTACTGACTTTAATAAACTGATGAGAGTTTAATAAAAATGTGTCATAAAATACTAATTATATGAGAAGAAATTCATTTCGTACACACGCGTCGAGGATTGAACCCCTCCATGTATCGTTTATAATATAAACGCGGGATTTATGCGAGTTGTTTGGTTGTACTTTTTCGATTTAAATCTGTTTATTTTATTTATGTGTATCGGTTTGTTTTCTTTCTTTCTTTTCTTCTGTGTTCTTTTGGTCGAGCAGCAAAGAAAGCGGCGGTGGCGATGAACTCTTTTCTCCGTCTCCTCGCTTTCTCTTCTTTTTTCCCGTGTCTTGTCGTTCAAAATCTCGAATTAAATGTATTGCGATACCCATCTAAAGCCTTCCCCGTAACCCATCCTTCTCACCACCGAACACATAAACACCTCAATCGGTCGCATATTCGACGCCTCTAAGTTCACTTTCCCTTTCCCAGTCGTGTAATTCGACAAACCCAAGCAATGTCTCAACTCCTCTTCGCTCGCCGCGTGCGGCACGTCGATTTTATTTCCTAATATCAAAAACGGTACTCTCGCCAACGAGTCGTCGCCTAACAAGTGATCGAGCTCTTTCTTCGACTCGATAAATCTCTCCTTATCCACCGCATCGACTAAAAATACGATCGCGTCCACTTTCGCGTAATAATCCTTCCACACTCTCCTCGCGACTTCGTGCCCGCCGAGATCGAACGCCTTAAATCTGATTTGTCCAATCGATAACTCCTCGGACGTTGGGTATTGCGTCGGTTGGTGCTGCGCTAATCGTTCGTCTTTCAGCATGTGCATGAGTGTCGTTTTCCCGGCATTGTCTAGGCCCTGTTGTTTTGAGTTTACGGTTTGTCAGTACACAGACAAAGAAAGCTCTGATTCATCTCATCTCATCTCTCCGCGACGATCGAGAGAACGAGAGAAAGAGATCTACGACTTTTTATAAACGATGAAGAAAAAAGAGAAGAAAAGAAAAAGAAGCGCCGAAAAGAAGTCGACGAGAGAGAAGCGCCGCGCACAAACGTACCAAAAACAAGATCTTCGCGTCTTTCTTCCACAACCCCAAGGTGGAGAGAATGTCGTAGAACCAATCGAACGGCCAGACCATTTCGATGATTCTCTTCGGGCGAGTTTTTTATAAAGAGTCAAGACAATTCAAAAATCAAAAAACGCATGTTGCAACACGCGAGACAAAAATTAAAACAGAAGAGTCCAAAAAAAAAAAAAATTCTCTCCTCTTTTTCAAAGAATCAGACAGACCACAGAAAGCACACTTTTGCAAAAAAGCAGGACAAAAAAAAAACCAATCTGATGTGATATGAGGGAAAAAGAATACTAATGGGAGGAGCTTTCTTCGGGGCAAAATTTCTGCGCCGCCAAGGCTGCCACTACTGCGTCGCCGGAAACGACAAGGAGAAGAGAAAGAGCGGAAGAGCTGAGAGTAGTAGTAGTATCAGGAGAAGAATAGTAAGAGGAGGAGGAGGAGAAAGAAGTTTGAGTGTAAATGATGATGACAGTGGAAAAACAGTTAAGAGGGAGAAGAAGAAGAAGAAGAAAATAAAATGCGTGATTATCCCGGGATTTTTGCGAGGACACGAGAGTTACCGGGAGATGCGAGAGCACGTGGAGACGGTTTTGAAGGAGTTTCGAAATTCTTTGGAGGAGGAGAGTAATCTCGACGTGTTGGACGTTTCCGTGGCGAAAATTGAGAGAGATTGGTGGATTCCGGTGACTTTTAGAGGAGAAAGCTTGAGGAAAATCTTGGACGCGATCGAAGACGCCGTCGCGTTTCGACCTGCAAAAGAGAGCGACGACGACGACGACGAAGAGGAGACGAGAATTATTTTGATTGGGCACAGCGCGGGAGGTTGGATTACTCGGCTCTTTCTCGGCGGGAAATCGATAAAGTACGACGGGAAATTGTACGAAGGATACAAAGCTAAAACCGTGGCGGCGCTCGTCACGCTAGGTACGCCGCACAACAGCGCAGAGGCGTATCCGTTTGGGCGGGTGAAAGAGGTGCGAACGAGAGAGAAATCGTCAATAAACGGAGGAGATGACGACGAGGAGACGAGTTTACAAGAAACGCGACGATTATACCCGAACTGTTTCCACTCGGGGATGAAGTACGTAACAGTACAAGGCACCGGCTTCAAAGGCAGACCGTTCAAATTTACCGACTTCATATCATCCATCTCGAACACGACGACGACGAAAACGACGGACTGGAAAACTTTATTCGAGGAAATCAAGCACGGCATTTCGTATAAAACCGATTGTCAGGACGCGAGCGCCGACGGCGATAGCGTCACGTGCGTCTCGTCCGGCCTCGGATTAGGCCCGGAAGCGATCGAAGTCGCCATCGAAGGCGTGAAACACGAGAAGGACGATATTTATCCGTGGTACGGAAGTTTAGACGTCGTTCGAACGTGGATGCGCCCTGTACTCGAGATGTTGTTTTAGCGTTTAAACAGTTTTATTATAGAGTGTATCTCTCTCGCTTCTTCATAAAAAAGTCACACAAAAGAGTTGCACATCGTGCGCGGAGAAGAAGAAGAAGAAGAAGAACGAGAGATGAGCACGCCTCCTCGCGTGCGCGTGGAGCTCTGCTCGTCTTCTTCCGACCGCTCGAAGAAGAATAAAAAGCTCGTCCTCGACGTGCCGTCGTCGTGTAAAACAGTCAAAGACTTCATCGAGACAAAGTTGGCATCGATATTTTCCAATCGACGGCGGAAAGACATGACGACGAAGAAGAGCGGAGGACTTCGATTGTCCTTGGACGGAGGCTACGAGTTGCTCGAATCCAGTCCGATGAACATTTTGAGAGACGACGAGCGAATCATAGCGAGGTACGGCGAAGAAAGCAGCAGCAGCAGCGAAGAGGAAGAGGAAGAGGAATTAGATACAAAAACGAAGAAGGAGGAAAAATTTAGGAGTCGAAGCGCGGAACGGAAAGCGAATAAAAGAAGGATGAAAAGAGAAGAGAAAAGAGTACGTGTAGAAGGAAAAGGCGATGGTGGTGGTAGTGGTGGCACAGTGCCGAAGAAGAAACGAAGAATAGAACTCGATAGGAGTAACATTATTAGCGCGGGTAGAAGCGCGGGCGGCGGTAGGAGCAGCAGCAGCGGTAGCAGTAGCAGTAGCAGTAGCAGTAGCGGCGCGAGAGAACGAGAGGCGAAAGTGAAGTCGATAACCGAAGGCGGTTTTCCGGACGAGAAGAGAAAATGCAAAGAGAAAGAAAAACAAGAAGAAGAAGAAGAAGAGACGGAACGGTATGCAATCAAAGCGTTTGAAAAGTTGAGAGCGCAGAAGAGGTTTGGGAGGAACAACGCGTTAGTCGATTGGCCGAAGAACGAAAAGGAGTGGCGAAAGGTAAAGAAGATGAAACCTCACGATTACGTCATACATAACGAGAAGATTGAAGAACAGTTTAGCATAGAGGAGAACGGGAAGTTAGCGGAGGACGACCCGCTCGCCGCGTGGATGCATATTTTTAGGTGCGACGAGAACGTGGACGATATGCTCGCAAAGGAAGAGTTGGAGGAGAAGAAAGCGAAGCTTTTAGGCGAGGATAGGAAGACGATGCAAAGAGCGAAACGAGTGAAGGATATATCGAATGTTCTGCGCTCGGATATTTTAGCGTACAAAACGTTGACGATTAACGAAACCGATGGCACTCCCGAAGTGTCCAAATGGCTAAGAGGTTCTGTCCAATACGTAGACGTGAAGAATAAAACGATCAGACTTCGTCCGAATCCAGAGGATCGGGCGATTTCAGCCGGGCAATTGTGGTTTGAGAAAAATTTACCGGCGCCACCTCCTTACCAATCAAACGGTCTTTTAGAGCTTTCTTTTGACGATTTTGCTGAAATTGTGTGCATTGGTGGACGTTCGATTTGGAACCAGTTGGACGCGACGGCTGTGTTCAGAGACGTGCCGAAAGAGTTGAGAAACGGCGCGGGGTTAATACCGCCGTCTGCGCTAGGTGTTCCGCGCGGACACGCGCCAACACGAACGCAAGAACAAGCTGGAAGAGAGGACGATCTACAACAACAACAACAACAACAACAACAACTAGAATGGTGCGCGAACGACAAGTGCGCTGGAAAAGAGTTGCACTTGAAACGTGATTGTCTCGAAGGCTTATCCGCGGAAGAGTTGGAAGCGAGAGGTATGATTTTACTCCACGACGAAGAAAACGCCGCACATGGCGGGTACCGCTATTTTGTCCGTCCAGAGAACGCGTTTGGAAAAATTCTCAAAGACCATCAAGCGCGATACCTCGTCGAAACGATCGAAAGTGACCCTCGCGCGGAGACGGAAGTGCGCCAAGAAGCCGAAGATACCATCGAAAGATTAAACGCGTTGAACAAAGCGATCGGCCCGATGCGCCCTTTATCGCACTTATCGCGCGATTGGCGCGTCAACCCGAACGCGCAAGCACCATTGCCAAGTTGGTGCAAAGGCGAAGCCGTACCGTTAGCCTCCGATGCGATCGTTCCCGCATCTGAAGTCGAAGAGAAAGAAGAAGAGAAAGAGACGAGAGCGACGCCTGCGCCATCCGTCGCGCCGCCGAGGAGTAACAACAACAACATAAACAACAACAAAAAGAAAAAGAAAAAGAAATTCTCAAACAAAAGCGGCGGCGTGGGTGCCGCACTTTCGCGTTTCAGAGACGTCGGTGCGTTGTAAATATCATCTCACTTTTGAAAAACATTCTCGTTTTGCGCGCAATAATATTTACTTTCTTCCATTGTTGTTACCTCGTTGGTTTGCGTCACAAAAAGTCGAGAGTGAGACACAAAGACAGTGGGAGGATGGGCTCGTCCTCGCGTCATCGCGCTCGACAGCACGTCCCTAAACACGACGTCCAGGAGACCATCGAGAATCTCTCGCACTCGAAGCCTCCGATCTCGACGACGACGGAAACGACGACGAATTCGAAATCCATCGCGGGGGATTCCAAAACGGGGGAAACGGATGGGACTTCGACGAGTCGAACGATGCAGAAGCAAACGGTGATGAACGCGATCGACGCGTTCCACCAAAACATCAGGAATAATACTACTCTTCAAACGACGGATGTAGAGACGAGCAGCAGGTCGTCCTCGTCATCGGAGGAAACCATACGTAGCGTTGGGAAAGAAATGATGGCAGACGATATCGAGGCGGCGTGTGCCCCCTTGAAAAGAACAACAGAGAGGAACGGAGAGCGAAGAGCGCTCGCGCCGGATGCGCGAAACGGTCAATCACCACCCGAAGAAGAAGAAGAAGAAGAAGAAGTAGAAGAAATAAAGAATATTAAAGAAACGAAACGGAGAAGCGAGAGGTGTTACGGATGCGTGAGTTGTGCGTATTACTGCTCGCTGAAAGAGTGCGAGTTTTGCGCGAGCATGTTGGTGTTGGTTTCGTCGTCGATGATGAGAGATACTCTTAAAGGTGGTGGGACAAAAAGACGAGAAGCAAAGACGACGGGTACAATAAATCATCACCATCATCGATCGAGTCGGTTTACGTGTTGCGACATCGACCGATTGCGAAAACGCGCGAGAGAAAGAGAAGGTGAAGAGGACGAAAAAGTTTGGTTAGTCGCGCACGGGAACGTGTACGAAGCGTCTGCGTTTGTGCGCTTTCATCCAGCCGGGAGAGAGGTGATGATGAAAGGCGCCGGGAGAGACAATTCCGAGGATTTTGACATGCACTCGAAAAGGGCGAGGGAGGTGTGGAGAGAGTTACGGGTCGGTGAGTTGATCCAGTGCCCAGAGAGAGGGTTTGGAGGATATCAACCCAAACCCGGGTTTTCGGTCGAGCAGTGTACGATTATGTAATAGCAGATTAGCAGTTTGTAAAACTTTTAGAGATGACGCTTAGCGCTTAGTAGTCCCTATAGTGAAAGCGCGTTGATACTACCATTGGTATACACGTGCTCGTATATAAAATCAAATCAATAATGAATAGTGTTACATACTACCTTAGGTAGTATTACTCTTGTTGTTTTTCTCATTAAAACTACAAGATGATAACTTTGTCCGTATCGCTACTACTGCTCTTGCTAAAAAAAAGCGTGATTTGTGTGTTGTTATATAATAGTACATTTCTTCTCCTGCTTTTCATTCACTCCATGCCGACGATTTTCATCTTCTCGACTAAAGATCGACCAAACGACGCTTGCACGGAGTTCATCGCGCGAGGATTTTCCATCACAAATTCTCTTAATTTGTGTGTGTCCCAAACCATGACTTTCGCGCCTTCTTTTTCAACGACGACGGTACCGAAAGCGGCACCGTGACTCAACGCCATTTCGCCGACAAACTTGCCTCTTCGCAAGATATTTTTACTAATATTATTATTAGCCGGCAAGGAGGCGCTCTTCTTCGTCGTGGCAGCCGTCTTCTCTCGCGCGCTCGCCGCAACCGGTACCACCGAATCGTCTAATGTCAACGCAACTGCACCGTCTACAATCGCGTAAATGTTTGTATTCACCTTCCCTTTGACCGCAATAACCTCGCCTCCTTTCAACTCTTTCCACTCGCCGAGTTTCACCAACTCTTTGAAATCGCTCGGGTGAATCTGGTGCGTTCGATACGTCTTTGTCGTTTTCTTCGGCGCCGCCGATACTACTTTCTCGCCGCGACTGTTCGTCTCTTCAACTTCCGACGTCGACATCGTCAGCACTTCTTTCTCTTTGACTTTAAAGAACGCATCGTACACCTCCCTCTCCTCGCTCGTCAAATCTTTCAACGATTTTTCGCTGTACTCGTTCAACATCTTCGCTATCCAAATCATATTCACCCCTACGAACAACACGTTCCATCGAATCGGCAACCACAACGGCTTCTCTCTAAAAAACTGGAAACATATTTGCGCGGTAAAACTCGCCGTGGCTAAACATCGCAACAAGAACGGATCGTCGACGACGTAGGACCATCCGAGCAAAACAAACGCCGAGTGGCCGCACAGCTCGGTAAGCGTCATGCCGTTTCTACTGGACGAGGACGTGCACCGTAAAAACGGTATCGTCTTTTGGAAAAACTGCATCTCGTTGAGCTTCATATCAGCGATGGAGCATATTTTTGGAAGTAACCGGAATTCTCCTTTCGCGCTGTGTTGTTGCGTTTGTTGTCCGGCGGCGACATCCGAGGCGAACGTCCTTCTTCTCGCTTCTTTCCTCATCATCCCTCTTTTCGCGAGGAGGAGTTCTTTCTGAACAACTTTAACGCTCGCCGAGGAAGAAGACGACGAAGAAGAAGAAATCAAACGCCGCGGGATGGTTGTCGTCGCGCATTTTTTTATCGCACTCGACCCATCAACACCCATCGTCGTCGTCTCCTTCAACATCATCATCATCGTCATCAATCCGCTTTTCGTAGTATTTCCCGAGGAGGAAGAGGAAAAAAAAGCACCACCACTCGCTGCTGCTCGTTTCCTTCCTTCTCTCGCCGCGAACGACAAAAACATGATGGTTCTCTCTCTCTCTCTCTCTCTCTCTCTCTCTCTCTCTCTCTCCGTGTTAACAGAGGGGTTCTTCTTCTGTCCCTCTTCTTCTTCTTCTTAGTTGTCTTCTTCTTCTGTTTCTGTTTCTCACGACGTTTCGGGGATGAAAACAAAACAAAACAACAAAACACGAACGAAATAAAATCACAGCCACAAACCAAAATTTTGATGAGAGAAATCTCCTTTCTCAAACCGCCCAAAAACATTCATGTGTTCAACTCCTCAACTGTATGTATGGCATTTTCTCCCCATATTAAAAGTCTTTCAAAGAAAGGACGCTCTCGAATGACGACGAATATAAAACAATGTCCTTTTATTGAAAGAGAGCAGCGTTGCAAAAAAAGCTGATTGATGATGTCTGCAGAAGGAGTTACGACGAGAATGCGGAAGAGGAAGGTTGGTCAGAGAGATTTATGGGACGTGATTGTGAAGAACGACGATATTTGTT
>Ga0209425_10004605_pt1 | contig 13928 bp, 8 predicted proteins | sample COG_05_FD_184749 | JGI IMG/M metagenome (GOLD analysis project Ga0209425, IMG submission 184749) | Pelagic Microbial community sample from North Sea - COGITO 998_met_05 (SPAdes) (version 2) | ecosystem: Environmental > Aquatic > Marine > Neritic zone/Coastal water | place: Helgoland, sampling... | reverse complement strand
GCCGCGTCGGCCGAGGCCGAGAAGGCTACGAGCAGCAGCGGCAGCAGCGCGTGCATGGCGGGGGGTGCCGTCGTCTGTGAAAACCTTCTTGCTCGGCCACCGGGAAGATTCGAATGTTTGGTCGGACATTCGGCGAAATGACTCGAGATGTCTTGGTCTGTTGTCGCGTTTTGGTCGGTTGACCGCGAGAGCGAAAAAAAACGCCAAGTGGCAAAACCGTGTCACCATCCAATCGACCGGGATCAATGCAGGGAGCGCCGTGATGGGGGCGTGTGTGTCCACCGATCGCGACACGTCGACCGACGATGCGAGGGATCCACGCGTACCCCGATTCGAGCGCCCACGACGCGCGGAGTTCTCCGGGAGGACCGCGGTGGACCTCAACCTCGACCTCGACCGGTGCGTCACCAATGCGTTCAGTCCAACGCGCGACGACGACGGGAAAGGGCCCGTCGGACGCGTCGCGAGGGCGACGAACGATCTCGGAGGCGATACGCGGGCGATCTACAAGCACCGTGTGAGCCCAAGGAAGGTCGAAGACGACGACGATAGATCCATCGACAGTCCCCGGGGACGCGGCTCATCGGAGTCCCCGCGAGCGGTCGGGGAATTCGGGGATGACGATTCCATCGAGGAGGCCGACGAGCGGACCATCCGGTGGCAGCGCGGCGAGCTCGTGGGAAGCGGCGGGTTCGGCCGCGTCTACGTCGGCCTCGACCTGGACACCGGCGGGATGCTCGCGGTGAAACAGATCGTCATCGCGCCCAGGATACAAAGGGTGGCGGGGGTATTGACGGCGCTCACGAACAATCAACGCGTCGACGACGACGAGAGCGATCGAGCCGCGGACGAGAGCGTGCGACGCATCGAGCAGGAGGTGGCCCTCATGCGTCGCCTCAAGCACCCGAACATAGTCTCCTACCTGGGCACGGAGCGCACCAGGGAGGACGTGTTTACCATATTCATGGAGTACGTACCGGGGGGATCGATTCATTCGCTGCTGCAGAGGTTCGGGAGCTTCGGGGAAACCGTCATCCAGAAATACACGCGGCAGATACTGCTCGGGCTGGAGTACCTGCACAGGCACCAGATCATGCACAGGGACATAAAGGGTGCGAATATCCTGGTGGACAACCAAGGGTGCGTGAAGCTCGCGGACTTTGGGGCTAGTAAGCGGCTGGCGGAGATTGTCACCGTCGACGGCGTGCACAAGAGCATACGGGGCACGCCGTACTGGATGGCGCCCGAGGTGATCAAGCAGACGGGACACGGGCGACAGGCGGATATATGGTCCGTCGGGTGCACCATACTGGAGATGGCGACGGGAAAGCCCCCGTTCAGCGAGTTTGGCAGCCAGGTCTCCGCGCTCTTTCACATCGCGTCCGGCACGGGGCCGCCGCCGATACCCGAGTTTCTCTCCGCGGAGGCGCACGATTTTCTCATTCTGTGCTTCAACAGGGTCCCACGCGACAGGCCGAACGCGTCGCGGTTGCTACGACACCCGTTCGCGATCGCGTCGCCGTCGAGCGGGTCGAACTCTCCGGTGAAGTGTCCGACCCGGCCCGACCCGGCGCCTCCCGTCGACCAGCTCGAACCAAGCACTGACCTACACGCCGATTTCAGCGTCCACGAGGGCGTCGCGGCGGTGCCCGAGGACCAACTCCCGGCGAGCGTGGATAAGGCGGTATCGATCGGCGAGGTTGTCGTGCGGTCCAAGTCCGAGGCCCAGAGACGCGCCGGGGAGCTCGAAGTTGAGAAGAAGCTGAGAAGGGCCGCGTCTAGCCCGCTCGAGGTGGGCGGGCCCGTCGAGCCCCGCGTGGAACACGAGGACGCGAGGCGGAAGCAGTGGGAGGAGGAGTTGAGGCGCGAGTTGGAGGTGCAGCGCGCGGAGATGCGGCGGTGCCACGGCAGAGATAGGGCGGTGAGCGCCGTGTAGTAGTCGGGTGCAATAAAACCTGTTCGCCTTCCTGACGTTCTCAAATGAAGCGCCGGAAACGTTTCGAGTCCGTGGACGGGGACATTCCGACACAGCTTTCGCGCGCCGACCACGCGACGGGGAAGATACGAGCGACAGGGAGAAGGACACTCGCGGGGAAAACATCGCCGAATCAGTCACGGCGGGGCTCCCACGTCGCATCCCGCGCGTTCCCACCGCAGACGACGCGCCGCGCACGCATTCGCCAAATCCGGAGCTGAAACGTTTCATTCAGCTTAATTAGGCCCGGACGTCACCCCCGATCGGGTCGCACGCCGCCGTCGTAGACGTACTCGATGTCCGGGAGAGCGTTCGAGGCTTCGGGTGAGCGCATCGATGAGGAGATCGGGTCCCGGCCTGTGAAGAGCACGCCCGTCCGTCGCCGCTCCGGCGCTCGCGTATCGTCCCGCGGGCGTCCCCCGCGAGATGCGAGCGGGCTGCACGCCAGCGATGCGTATGCCAGCTCCAGCGAGGTGATCGTGTCCATCCTTCCCACGGACGGCGACATGAAGGCCAGGCAGAAGCGCGCCACCATGGCGGGAGGCATCTCTCCTAGGACATCCTTCACCAACGGTCTCGCCCGGCGCAGGCCCTTCATGTCCGAGATGGTCCCCCACGGGCCAATGGCCCACAGGAGCAGCTTCGCGGCGAGGCAATCCGCGATGCACTCGCAGTTCATCACCCTCGACGCCGACCCGACGCCGGTGTACAAACGCAGGATCGCCGCGTTCATCGACGGTACGCGCGTCACCCTCTTCATGACCGCGGTCACGCTGTGGACCCTCTTCGGCGACGACATCCGGCTGCTGGCGTTCGCGCAGGAAGACGACAGGATCTTCGTGTACGTCGTGTACGTGTGCTTCTTTCTCTTCGCGCTGGAGATGATTCTCGCGTGCGTCGCGAAGCGCGATTACCCCTTCAGCTTCTTCTTCTGGCTCGACACGATGGCCACCATGTCCCTCCTCATCGACATACCCGAGTTCATGGCGGCGACGGGTTTCCCCGAGTGCTACCACGACGCCGATTTCTTCATGAGCGCGGACTGGTCTTTGCTCGAACACTCCGATCTCTCCGGTATAAGCTCCGAGTCGATCGAGGTCGGCGGTGGCGGCGTGCCGACGTCCGCGCTGGACGGCGGGACCACCGGCGCGATCGCGCGCGCGGGTCGTGCCGCGCGCGTGGGCACGCGCCTCGGCCGGATCCTCCGCATGGTTCGCCTGCTCCGGGTCTTCAAGCTGTACAAATCCTGGCACGGCGTCAATAACCGGAGCTCAACAACCGGCGAGGACACCGACACCAAGGCGCCTTTGAAGACCAAGAAGACCGACACGCTCCTCGACGACGTCGCCGCGGAGGCTGAAGACGACGAGATCCTGCGCAAGACGGAGGAGACGCGCGTGGGCGCGAGGCTCTCCGACCTCACGACCCGCCGCGTCATCGTCGGCGTCCTCGCGCTGCTCTTCATGCTCCCCCTCTTCGACCTGCACACCTACGACAGCAGGACCGGGCTCGAGCACGGCGGTCTTCGCATGCTCCACACCATGTTCGTCACCAACCCCGACGCCGAGCGGACCGACGGATTCTACGACGCCGTGGAGACGTACGCGTCCCAGGCTAAGGGCATGTACGCCCTGGTCGTGGACGGCGTGGACTTTGCGGCTCACCCAAAGACGGATTTCACGCTAAACCCGGACATCGGAGCCAGCCTGCGATGCGAGGAGCACCAGTACACCACGTACGTCTCCGAAGCAGACGGTTCCATATCCTACGCGTTCTTCGAAATGCGCGACGACAGCAGGCTCAAGGCTTCGCTGAACATGGGTCGCACCGCGTTCGTGTGTTTCGTGCTCGGCCTCGGCGCGATGCTGTTCAGCAAGGATGCCAACACCCTCGTGCTCAAGCCGATTGAACGCATGGTCAAGAAGGTCCGTGAGGTGAGCGAGAACCCGTTGAAACGCTTCGAGGTGTTTGAGGACGACGACGACGGTAGCACGCAGATGGAGACGCGCATGCTCGAGAACTCCATCGCCAAGATCTGCGGGCTCCTCGCCGTCGGATTCGGCGAAGCCGGCTCCGAGGTCATCGCCGAGAACATGAAACGCGGCGGCGAGATCAACCCCATGATCCCGGGGAAGAAAATCGTCGCCATCTTCGGCTTCTGCGACATTCGTCAGTTCACCGATACCACCGAGGTGCTCCAAGAGGGCGTCATGGAGTTCGTCAACACCATCGGCAAGATTGTCCACATGGAGGTGCACCTTCACGGCGGATCCGCGAACAAAAACATCGGCGACGCTTTCCTCCTCGTGTGGAAGTTTCCAAAGGAGATCACCCTCGCCGACGTCGAGAACCCGGAGCGAACAACCCCGGCGAAACGAGCCATCATCGCGGAGGTTGCGAACAACGCGCTCGCGTCTTTCGTGATCATCATGGCGAGCCTTCGCCGCAGCGCCAGGTTGAACCGCTACCGCCGCAACCCGAGGCTGAACAAGCGGATGCCCAATTTCGAGGTCAAGATGGGCTTCGGTCTGCACGTCGGCTGGGCCATCGAGGGAGCCATCGGGTCGGAGTTCAAGGTTGACGCGTCCTACCTCTCACCAAACGTCAACCTGTCCGCCAGGCTCGAGGCTGCGACGAAACAGTTCGGCGTCCCGCTCCTAATCTCCGAGGAATTTGTCCGCATCTGCGGCGAACGCGTCCGGGCGCAGTGCCGCCAGATCGACAGGGTCACCGTCAAGGGGTCGATCGAGCCCATGGGTATATTCACGTACGATACCTGCGTCGAGGCGGTGCCCGAACCCGCCGCGGACTCCGACCCGACAATCTCGCCCGAGGATGAATCCAACTCGTTCATCGATTACGAAGATGAGTTCGCGGAACACCCCGACATCGTCGCGCTGCGACAGGGCGTTACCCAGCACTTCCTGTCCGAGTTCGCCCGGGGCTTCCAGCTGTACAGCGGCGGTGACTGGGAACGCGCCGCGCAGGTTCTCCGAGGAGTCTCTGAGAGCACGAGTAAGGACGGAGGGGGGCAGCCCGACGGACCGACCGCCGCGCTCCTCAACTTCATGAACGAGCATCACAACAGGGCTCCGAAGGGCTGGATGGGCTACCGCGAGCTCACCGAGAAGTGAACGAGAAGATCACGACCATTCATCATTCGTTACCCTACGCATTCTACTTTGAAATCACAACTCCATCTTGCTAATAAGCACGTCTTCGTCGTCCTCCTCCCGGCTCCCGCTCGCGACGTTTCTAAAATTGACAAACGACGAGATGAAGGCGCTCTCATCCAGGTTGAGCGTCGCGTGCCACCACCCGTCGGGGAACCACACGGCATCGCCCTCCCCGACGGTACACTCCAGCATCTCCACCCCGCCCTGTTGTCTCGTGCGTTCCTTCCGGGTCCTTTCCATTCGCGTCCGGTACCTCTCCGGAAAGTGAACCCAAGCGGCGTCGTCATCCCCGACGTCAACCTCCCTCCGTCCCAATACCTCCCTCCCTCCCTCCCCACCTTCCTGCAGCGGCTTTAAACCCAACGCCCACTCCAACGACGTCGCGTTGGGATGAAACTTCGGTTTGGGTTTCGGCGGGGAGAGCCACCAGCGTTTGCGTCCCACGATCGTCTCGCTCCACCCCGGACCGTGCACGTGAAGCGGCACACCCGAATGCGGCCCGCCCACGCCGAAGCTGTACGCCACGTCCGCGTTGGACGTCCCGAACGGCGGCTTCTGGTACAGGTCGAAGTGGGATCGCCACTCGGTGTGGTTGTTGTCCCCGAACCATATCAAGGTTTCGTCGCCGCGCTTGTCCAGTCGTTGCGGCGCCGTGTGCGAAGATACGTACTCGCGTAAGGTTTTCGTGAACTTGAGGTACGAATGGGTGTTGGCGGTGGAGAGCACGATGTCCTTGTCGCCCCACTCCCGGAGCAGGACGTCCTTGGCGCACGCATCGCGGAAGGCGTCGTTGCGGTCGCGCATGCCCGTGAGTACCACCGGTTTGTTGTCCCGGTACTCCGAGTCGAACCTGTCGGCGGTCATCTCGTCGAACGGCACACGCTCGACGGTGCAGGGTCCGTCGAGGGGGCTGTCGTATCGGGACCATCCGTGGCTCGCGTCCCCATCGACGAGAGCCGACGCCGCGGCGACTACGAGGATGAGCGTCGACAGATGAACGAACGCGACGCGAACCATCTCGGGGCGTGCCACGGCGACCTGAGGAGTGAGAGCCACGTGGATACCAGTTTATTTACAAGTACTTGAGACGTTGAACATCGAGCTCAGCGCACACACTCTCGCGCGGACCCGACCGGCGACTGACACATCGACCGCGGTGCGATCCACGCGAGTACATAAGATGGACACCGAGACCAAGTCGTTCATCCTCCTGGTGTGCGCCATCGCGCTGGCGCACGGCGGCGTCCGCGTCATGTGGGGCGCGATTTGCCCAATCGTGTTCGGCGAGCGTCGATGGAAGGCGCTCTCGGACGCGAAGCAGTACGAGATCAGGCTCGCGTTCAACTGCGCGCTGAACGGCATCCTCGCGCCCGCGCTGGTGTACCCCGCGCTCACGTCCACCCCGCCGCTGAACCCTAACGGGCTGTACGCGACGGTCTTCCCGCGGCACGAGGGATCGGTCCTCGGATGTGCCGCATCCGTGGGGTACCTCCTGTACGACTTCCTCGCCATGCTCTCCAACTACACCGTCAGCATGAAGGCCAACGGCGTGGTGGCATACAACCTGTACCTATGGCACCACGCGCTGTCCGTCGCCTTCTGGCCCGTCGCCGTCCTCCACAACTCCTTCGTGTTCTTCGTCAACTGGTTCGTAGCGTCGGAGGCGAGCAGCGCGTTCCTCGCGGCTCGCGGAGCCATGCTCTCGCTGGGCACGATCAACACCCCGCTCGGCATGGTGGTCCAGTTCGGTTTCGTGCTCTCGTACTTCATGAGCCGCATCTACGTCATGCCCAGCCTGGTCAAGAGCATATATTACGCGGACTGGGGTCAGGTGCCGGCGTGGCAGGCGAACATCGCGCGGTTCACGGTGCCGCTGCCGTTCATGCTGAACATCTACTGGGGGATCCTGATCGTCAGGTCCATGGTGAAGGTTTTGTTCGGCAAGAAGAAGGGCAAGGGGAAGAAGGCGGCGTGAATGGACGCGGTCACGCAGTAGAAGTAATTGGTATTCAAATCGTTTCGTTAGTATTCAAGTCGTTTCGTTAGTTCCATCGCTCCGTGTGCTCCTTGGCGCCGCCGGTGAGGTCGCCCTCGAATGATTTCCCAGTTTTGAATCGGAGCGGCAGCCCGTCGTCGGCGAGGACCTCATCGCCCAGCTCTTTCGCGTCCGTCCGCGCGGCGTAGCTGTCCTGCTTCTTGATCGACCTCGTGTCGTAGGTCAGGTTCAGGGCGTCGCGGTCCAGCCCCGCAAAGCGAGACGCGTTCGAGATTTCGCGCTCGTCAAAGTCCACGCCCAATGCGTCCACAAACGCTTTCACCGGATTCACCGACCCGACGTTCCACGGCTCCTTTAAGATGACCGCATCCTCCGCCTCGTGCGTCGCCGAGTCCGGATCAGGCACGTCGAGCACCTGCAACACCCGACGTCTGGACGACAGGTTCATGAAGTACCGCTCCTCCAGCTGGTCCCACGTGCCGCGCGCCGCCTCGGACCGCGGATGGTCGTAAAGTTGCCGGCCGCTTCGCCTGTCCTCCTTGAGAAACTCCGTTCGGTGCCGCGGGTCGTAGCACACGCGCAAGGGACAGCGCCGTGGTAAGTACGTTCTCCACCCTTTCGTCCACAGGCGCGCGGACGTGAGAAGCTCCTCGCCGAGGTACAGGAAGGGCGCGTGGAGGTCAGCGGGAGCAGCCGCGACGAGCGCCTCCGCCGGCGCGAACATAAACGAGGGGTTCGCCATCATCGCCGGGAGCGGCGGCGAATCGTCGTCGTAAGGCGCCAAACGAACGGCGGCGGGGTAGCAGAGGAGCTCGCCGAAGCCGCAGATACCCATCGCCGCGATGGACGGCGCGTCATCCGCGCCGTCGCGTCGCAACGGCACGGGAAGGTGGCTCAGCGCGGACTCTCTCTCGTCGTCTCTGCCGTAAGTGGCGACGTAGCCGACGCGTTCGAACGTCTCGGGGTTGTCCACCCCGGTCATGCGCATGTGGTATCCCAGCGGGTACCCCGTCAGCACAGCGGTGTCGTGGCCACTGGCGTTAGCGACGCGCTCGAGCTCGGCGATGAGCACATCGTCCCAGCCGTCGTCGAACCGCGTTCTCGAGTCGGCGTGTAGGACGAACTCCTCGCCGCCCCACAGCCGCATGGACATGTGCCGAGCGCGACACGGGCCCTCGGCGGACTCCCACGACTCCCGGGTCTCGCGGACGTGACCCGCCCACTTCCACGCGGTACCGTCGGCGGCGTCGAGGCTACGCACCGTGTGGTTCAGCGCCTCCTTCGCGTCCAACTCGCGCTGATTCTCGCGTTGCTGCACCATGCCCTCGGTGAGGTACTCAATCTTTTGCTCGTCGTCGTCGATCTTTTTGCAGTTGGACTCGAGCTGCCGGGTCAGGATGTGCATCTCGGGGTGAAGCCTATCGGGCACCGGTTCCACACCCGCGGGCTTGGGCAGGATGTGCTGCCAGTGGACGCCCGCGAAGATCCGCGATGGGTCTGTGGCGCGATCGAAGGCGTCCCGTAGGGTGTGCCGCCCCTCGGGATCGCGATACACCGCCAGCGACACGAATATCCTCGGCTTCACCGGCTCCGTCTCCGCTGATGCCACGTGGACGACACGTGGATGCAACATCGCCTCACGCAGCGCGGCGGCACCCACGCCGTGGGACCACGCGTCCGCATCGATCGCCTCGAGCGCGTCGTGCACGCGCGCGAGTTCCTTCGGCGATCCCCCCGAGTCCGGGTGAACGCGGCGAACGCATTTGCGATACGCGGCCCGGACCTGCTCTTCGCCGGTGCCCGGAGCGACGCCCAGGGTTTTGTACGCGCGTTCGAGGACGGGGTTCGCGCCGGGAGGGTGCGTGGGCGGTGCGAGGCGGTCATCGCCGAACCAGTCGCGCCACCAAGGTTGTGTCGTGGCGTCGTCGGCGGGGTTGTCGTTTGACGTGACTCGTCCGCACGTTTGACGTGACTTGTCCGCGGCGCCCGCTCGGCGCTCGCGGCGCCTGCGCTCCATCACGGAGGCGGCGTCCACCGCGGGCGCGGCGGGATCGGTGACTTCCTCGTTGACTTCCTCCTCGCTGTCAACGTCGTCCGAGTTCGTATCGGAGTCGGTCTCGGAGTAGGCGTCGCCCCCCGGCCTCGGCATCGTCGCCGGCTCCCACGATCCTCGATCGACGAACGGGAGGCAGCACGAGCTGCACGAGGTCATCCGCGCGTGGCACACGTTGCCGCACATCTTGCATCGTTTGTGCGTGTGTGCCGGCTCGTCGCACGGAACGGCTCCGTCTCTTAGCTGCGCCCCGATGTTCCTGACCGCGGAGAAGCCCTCGGTGTCGAGCCTCGGCCGGAACTCATGCGCGATCTCGGCCACGATACGAGCGTGGTTGCGACCGGGGACGACGGGGGGAGTATCCGAGGGCTCGGTCGCGGAGGTTGCGAACGAGGGTCTCGCATTCGGCGTCGCGGGCGCCATCGCGCCTCCGTCCCGCTTCATGTCGGCCGTCTACTGGGCGCGGCTCGAAGTGAATCCGAGCTGAGATCGGGGGGAAAAACGCTCCAGAAATAACGCTCAGCAAACTCTGGTCTTTTACTTTTTGATCGCGTTGTTGTGTTGGTAGGGCGCCAGCGCCTCCGTCGCCTTCTCGTCCACCTTCGTCCGCGGCATGTTGTCCAGGTCGCAAATCAACATCGGCAGCGTCTTGGGTTTGATCATGTCCATGTTCTCGTCCCGGAACATCCGCATCTGATCGCAAAACTTAGAACCTCGCAGGAGCCGAGGGAAGAGGTAACCCCGCTTCGCGAACGCGCCCGAGAACGCCGGTCTCTGGGCGAAGAACGAATCAGGGTCGTAGTATACGATCCCCGCGTTCACCGGGATGCCGTGGTTATCCGTCGCGGACATCGACACCCGTATGTACATCACCGTTGGGAGGAGGCCCTGGCTCGGATGCAACGGTGAGTTCTCGTCGATTTTGTGCTTGATGGTCAGCGGCATGGCGGACGTCCACCTGGCCAACGTGGGCACCGAAATCGGCAGGTCCCACGCCTGACCCCCTTTCGCCACGAGGTTCATGGTGAATTGCAGGTTATACAGGGTGACTGACGAGTGCCGTATGACCTGCATTCGAACGCTGAGGTCTTGGTCAGAGAGGCACGCATCTGGCGCGAAGATGACTTGGCGCAAGGGTTTGAGCGCTCGGGCGACGATGACCGCGCCCGCGATGGAGAGTAAGAGCCAGTGGAACCAGCCCTGAACGGCGAGGATCGCCACCTCGATCCCGGACGAGGCTCTCCTACCCGTCCACCCGAAAATTGAGTCGGTGCTCAGCCTAACAGCGGTCAGGCTCAACATCAATTTGCTCCTAAACAGCTCAGCTTTTGTCTGGTCATCCGTGAAGCTCTCGGCGATGTCCACCACGAACATCAGCATCGCGAAAGATGCGATCATGAACAGCTCCATCGTCGCCTCCAGCAGGAGGAGCTTCGCGATGGAGAGGTCCACGGTGAGAAGGTGCCAGATGTCCTCTGCGAAAGAGATGCTCAGTGCCATCTCGTCGCCCTCCGCCGCGTTCGCCGCCCTCCACACCTTCTCCTCCACCTCGCTGAGCCTGGAGTCGATGGTCTTCCGCTGTATGTCGGCGAAGTGGATCTCGCCTGTTACACCCTTTTCTAAATCCAGGAACCCGTCGCGGTCCACCTCCCGCCACGCTGACTCACTCCAGTCGACGTACGACCTGTCCTGCGAATCTCGCTTGACGACGCCGGGCCTTTTCAGCCTCTCGCCTTTTTCATGGTTCTCGGGATGGCACGTGAAGTGCCCGTTATCGTGGGGAAGGCCTAGGAAGGCGCGCAGCCGACGCGTGAAGTTGCTTGGGCTAGGCATGTTCGCCGCGAAGGTCTGTGCCGTCTTTATGAAATGTGGTTGAGTTCAGCATCGAGACTTTTATAACTGCTTTGCTGTGCGAGTTAATGGCTTTCTCGTCTTACTCGTATGCACAATTAGTGAATCTTACATGGACGTGTGCGTAACTCCATAAAACGAAAAGGCCTGGCGAAAGGAGCCAGAGGGAAATAAAACTCGGCCAACTGCGCATCCCCGCAGCCCTCTTTGTAACGCGCTGCACGTGTCGACGTCAACGCAGGTTTAGATACAATGGCTACCCAGTCGGTACGTACCCGTGCCTTCACGTCCCGAGCGCCATCCGTGGGGTCGCGCGGTCGCGAACCGCGCGTCGACCGCCGATGTGTCCCGTTCACACGGCAAAAACCCTAGTCACCGGGAAAACGAAGCTCATGAGCATCGAGCTGACCTCCCCTCCCCGTCCCCGTTCGCATTACAGGTCCAGACTTTCGGCCGCAAGAAGACCGCCGTCGCGGTGGTCCACTGCAAGGCGGGCAAGGGTCTTATTCGCTTCAATGGTGCGTATCCCGCCGCTCTCCGGCTGCCGCTGTGCGCGGTGAAAAATCTTTAGGGTTCTCGGGCTGCGCGAGGCCGAGGCGCCCGGCGACCGTCCCGCGAGGGCGACGTACGATCGTGGACGCATCGGCGGGGCACGCGAGGTGCATCTAGAGTGTGTGTGGGACATGTTCGCGCGCGTGATCATCGCATCGCGTTGTCGCGCCATCCCGGGACGCCGCTCCATCGGCCCTCCGCGCGTCCTCTCGAGGGCATCATCATCTTTTCGCCACCCGCGTGGGGGAGAGAAGAGATCTACCCGGCCGCACACGCCCGCCCCGCTCGTCGCATCCACGCACCGCGATCCACGCATCGAACCAAACGCTGACCTTCCACGTTTCCCCCGAACTCCACAGGCGCCCCCATTGAGCTCATCCAGCCCGAGACTCTCAAGTTCAAGGCGATGGAGCCCATCATCATGCTCGGTCGCCAGCGCTTCGCGAACCTCGACCTTCGCATCCGCGTGAAGGGTGGCGGTCACGTGTCCCAGATGTACGCCGTGCGTCAGGCGATCGCCAAGGCCATCGTCGCCTACTACCAGAAGTACGTCGACGAGCAGAGCAAGAAGGAGCTCAAGGATGCGCTTCTCACCTACGACCGCACCCTCCTCGTCGCCGACCCTCGCCGCATGGAGCCGAAGAAGTTCGGCGGTCGCGGCGCGCGCGCTCGTTTCCAGAAGTCCTACCGTTGATCGGTGTGGAACTTCCGGCGTGGGGTTTGTTGGTACGCGACGAGACGCGGGCGCTGTTAGAGCTCCGTTTCTGGTCGCGTTGGAGGGTGTAATACAGGTCATCATATCTGTTCTTAAACGTCTCGTCTCTCGTATGCGCAAATAGTCAGGCCCAGTCTCGCGAAATAGTTCCACGCGCAAATCACCATAACACCCAAGTCACTGATGAATGGGCACCCGCACCAGAGCCCGAGGCGCACTCGGCCTCGTTCCACACGCCGTGGTCGTGTCCGTGCCACGGATCGCCGACGTCTCGTGCCGTCACAAAGGAGCCGTGTCCGAGTCGAGACGCCGATACAGCCGCGTAGGGGGAGACGCGCACACTATGCCATCCCGAACGTAGGCAACTCCGATACTATCGATTGAGTCGATGGGTCGCTCGACGGTGTGGCGAGAGGTGGCGGAGTCGCCCAACCTGACGGGCGTCGCCGGCCCGCGGGTCCGGTTCCAGTGCCTCGACGCCAACCACAAGCACGTCGTCCTGGGTGCCAACACCGGGAGCCTCTACGTCTTCGCCAGGACCCGCGACGAGGGATGCGCGAGCCCGTTCGGCCCCGACGCGGACTCCCCCGAGGGATCCCTCCGCTTCATGACCGTCGTCTCGCCCCCGAGGCAGCCGTCCGATAACGGCGACAAGGACGACCCGCCACACGATGCGAAGGCACCCGCATCCGCGTTCGCATCGCGCTCCCGCGGGGTGTCCCCAGCGATCGAACTCATCAAGCTATCGCCCAAAGGCGACAGGTGCGCCATCGCGTACGTAAACGGAGTCCTCAACGTGGTCGAGTTCCAGCCCGGCGTCGAACGCCGCGGCGGGTCCCCGAAGGTCATCGTGCAGATCCCAAAAGCACACGCGAACGCGCGCGTCACCTGGCTGGAGTGGTCCCCGGACGGCACCAGGCTGCTCAGCGGCGACGACGAGGGACGGGTCGGGGTGACGGAGTTTGCGATGAATTCAGTCGTCGCCAATACCCTCGCGCTGGGATCCCCCGTGAATCAAGCCTCCTTCGCGCCGTGTGGCTCGATGTCGGCGCTGTGCACCGACGAGGCGGTGGACCTACTCTCCGTCCCGACAGGCGTGCACCCGAAGGTCGGGAGCAAGCCGAGGCAGGGTCCGTACGGCGGCTGCTTCCACGCCAGAGCCGCTTGCCACGCCGCCCCCGAATTGAATACAACGCCCCGCTCGAAGTGGATGCTCGCGGCGAGGCCCGGGCGGCGCCTGTGGGTCGCGGAGACGTGGCTGGATGGCAGCGACCAGGCACCAAAGAGCGCGGTGAAGGCGACGCTGAAGCCGGACGTGCCCAAGGCGTCCAGGGCTCCCGGCGCTCCCGAGCCCGTACCCGACGCGAAGGTTAAAGTTAAAAAGTGGGAGTTCGGCCGCCTGCACCCGCTCGGACCGACGTGCGTCCTGTCGGTGTCGGAGCGAGCGCTCGCGGTGGTGGAGGTACCCGGCGGGTCGCTGCTGGAGTGGTGCCCGCTGGGTGAGCCCGGGGCGGCCGGCATCGCCGCGGGGCCCGCGTCGGTAGCCGTCGACGGCAACCGCGCGTTTCTTCTCGCGGCGCCGGAGAGGGGCGGCGGCGTCTGGTGCCTCG
>Ga0209425_10004601_pt1 | contig 13937 bp, 3 predicted proteins | sample COG_05_FD_184749 | JGI IMG/M metagenome (GOLD analysis project Ga0209425, IMG submission 184749) | Pelagic Microbial community sample from North Sea - COGITO 998_met_05 (SPAdes) (version 2) | ecosystem: Environmental > Aquatic > Marine > Neritic zone/Coastal water | place: Helgoland, sampling... | reverse complement strand
GGACCTGCGTATTTAGTTTTAACACGATACCAAGCATAAGATAATAAGACAAAGAAATCATTGGATCGAGTAACATGTATGAGGAAAAAATACCCTTGGTTCGGTGACGTGTGTGAAGAGGTAAACCAAGATTTACAAGTTAAAAGAAACGTTGGATTGGGTGTAAAAATGTCGCCTATGTATGAGCGAATAGTCCGTGGTGTTTGATTAACGATACCAGGTGACCGGACATTTTTCAATGTGTTGTTGATGACATTGAGTCATGTAATTTACGGCTATGCCGAAATATAATAACGAACTGTTATCATTACCTTCGAAGGTATCATATTTATCATAATTTATATAATAATATATAAGATCTTATCATATCTTATTATCATAATATATGATATTATAATAATAATAAATATAATAATAATTATTATATATTATCAGTACTACGTAGTGAACATATTTTAAGATATAATAATAATAAGTAGCGAAATGATATGTTTAAATTTTATGTACATGAACTAATAAACAGCCTAATAAACACGATCGGACAAATTTTCAGCGAAAAAACGAGATGGTCGGAAAGTCGAGTGCGCTTGAGTTCATCCGCAACAAAACAACTTCGCGCACAAGCCGCGTGGGGACCTGTAGCGCCAGAAGCGATGTGGAAACTTCATTGCTCATCCCATGGAGACAGAAAAGGTCCAATGGGCAAACATCTCTTCTCCCTAAATGATCACGTCGGGCGGCACATCTGGGAGCATGCCTCAACGCACCTCAGCACTGAAGATATCGCCGTAATAGAGCACCTCCGAGAGAACTTCAAACTGAACCGTCGAAATCGGAAACATTCTTCGGATGCGCTTATGCGCTTGCAGTACGAGGCGATTCGCGACGCGCGGGGTCGGACCATTAAAACGTCACCTCCTCCACGTCCTGCATATGACGCTTCTTCGGGAACGACAGACGCACCCTTGGCCCTGGGTGTGGTCCATCAGGCCTTACGCGCTGGAATCGACTTTTATCAGGGTCTTCAGGACGATGATGGGCACTGGCCGAGCGATTACGGGGGGCCAATGTTTCTCATGCCCGGCCTCATAATAGCTTTGTATGTTATGGGCAAACTTGATCACGTGCTTTCAGAGCCACATAAGATAGAAATGAGGCGATACCTCAGGAACCACCAAAATGAGGATGGTGGATTCGGCCTACACATTGAAGGACAGAGCACCATGTTTGGCACCGTGTTGTCTTATGCTGCGATGCGTTTGCTCGGCATGTCATCTAATGCGTCGAGCACTGTTGACAGAGACAACTCTATGGTCGATGCATTGAGTTGGATTCGTGCCAGAGGAGGCGCGGTCAACGTGCCCTCTTGGGGAAAATTTTATCTGTGTGTTTTGGGTGTGTATGATTGGAAAGGACTGAACCCTGTTCCTCCCGAATGTTGGCTGTCGCCATACACGTTCAACCCTTTGCATCCAGGTCGATTTTGGTGTCATTGCCGTATGGTCTATCTTCCTATGAGCTACCTGTACGGAACACGCGCAACAGCGCAGCCAACTGAACTGACTGAACTTCTAAAGCAGGAGCTTTACATCGACGATTATGATTGCATCGACTGGGATAAGACCCGCAACGCGTGCGCTGAGGAAGACCTTTATTACCCACATCCATGGATCCAAGACTTGATCTGGTCAGGTCTATCAAAAGTTGAACAAACTCTTGTGAAAACATCCCCAGGAAAGTGGTTGAGGGATAATGCGTGCAAACTTGCCATGGAGCACATCCACTATGAGGATGAAAATACACGATATATCGATATTGGCCCTGTCAACAAAGTTCTGAATATGCTTTGCTGCTGGTTTGAAAATCCAGAGGGCAGCGCTACTCTCAAACATATGTCGCGTTTGCACGACTACTTGTGGCTCGCTGAGGATGGGATGAAAATGCAAGGATACAACGGGTCACAACTTTGGGATTGCGCCTTCGCTGTGCAGGCAATTGTTGCCTCCGGTTTAGCTGCTGAATATCGAGACTGCCTTCGCACTGCAAATAATTATTTAGATCAAACCCAGGTTCAAGCAGACTGCCCAGGTGAACTGATGAAGTGGCACCGACACATCAGCAAGGGCGCGTGGCCTTTCAGTACACGTGATCATGGATGGCCAATCAGCGATTGCTCGTCCGAAGGGTTGAAAGCAGCCCTCGAGCTTGAAAGCCTCGGTGCCGCGCTAACTGGGCCGCCCATACCTGTCGATCGACTCGAAGACTGTGTGAACATCATCCTCTCATATCAGAACGTTGGAACTGGTGGTTGGGCAACATACGAAAATACCCGCTCGTATCCATGGGTCGAGATCATAAATCCTGCAGAGACATTCGGCGACATCATGATCGACTACTCGTACGTTGAGTGCTCCAGCGCTAGCTTGCAGGCACTGGCAAGATTCCGAGTCAGATATCCCGACTCTCGTCACAAGCATAACATTGAAAAGTCACTGACTGCTGGTCGAAACTTCTTGCTCTCGATTCAGCGCGCAGACGGCAGCTGGTATGGCAGTTGGGCAATTTGTTTCACGTATGGAACATGGTTTGGCATAAAAGGGCTGGTTGCAACCGGAAGCACGTATGAAACTTGCTCTTCTTTGCGCAGAGCGGTGAATTTTTTGCTGTCAAAGCAGATGGCATGCGGGGGTTGGGGTGAAAGTTATCTGTCGAGCCAAAAGAAGAAGTATATCCAGCTTGAGGGAAATGAACCACACGTGGTCAACACTGCTTGGGCGTTGCTTGCGCTCATAGCGTCTGGTCAGGCAAAATATGACGCTGCCCCTCTACATAGGGCTGCGAGAACACTTATTCGTATGCAATGTGGCGATGGAGATTGGCCCCAGCAGACCATCACGGGTGTTTTCAACAGAAATTGCATGATAACATATGCGAATTATCGAAATATATTTCCTCTCTGGGCCCTTGGAGACTATGCAACCTCAGTGCACACCTTGTGAAGAATGATGCTGCGTGCTTCGGGATAGGGTTCTGGTGTGCGAGAGCAGTGATCGACAGCTGTGATGCACACTAAGAATTCGCTGCTTTGTTCTCCTCTCGTTGCATATATATAGCTAAAAGTTTAGTTGAATATCTACTTTATCTGTAACTTATTATTATATGTGCGGGACAGAAAACTGTAAGATATATTCCGTAGGTAAGAACATATATCACCGTTTGCAAAACTGATGTCGTGACCCAGCCCGAGTTTTTTAACCGGGATTTTCAAAAGCGGATATTCGCTGGACTTTTTCGGACTTTTCCATAGAGCAAACAGTTACGACCATTGCCCGGAAATTAAATTTCAGCGGATTTGGCCGAAATTTTTCGAGTTTTCCTGCGACATCAGTTTTGCAGATGGTGATATATATCAATTATATATGTTTGAGACATAGATATATTAAATATACGTATACCTTCGTATTATGTAATAATAAACTAACATCACATATATACCTTACTTGATTGCTTCATATCATCATATTATTATATATATAATATATAGATAGCTAGCTAGCTAGAGTATATGTTTCGTAATAATAATAAGTTGATGAAATTTTTCTTCCTGCCTTGCTTGCTTGCTTCGACGTTTCGTGTTCCGGTTCCGATTCGGTCTTGTTGGCACATTTCGAAGCCGTGTCGTTTTTTACGAACAAGATGTTGACGATATCTCGGATCAAGCGGAAGCAAACGGCTTGCCGAGAAGTTCCACCTGCGTTACGTGATGTTGTCGGCATGAGCTTCGCAATGCGAAACTACGTTCACCACGTGCGCACGCCCACTCCCAGTTGGTTTTTCGTTCAAAAACTGCCGAAACGGGCGACTCAGTTGAGCCGTCGCAGCGATGCGATCCAAATGTTGCCGAATACCAACCCTTTTTCGTAACAATGAGACACCACGACGACTGAGTACTTCTAAGGGACGCGAACTGACGCTTCTCTCGGCCCGCCGATCCGCTCCTTCTCGTTTTCTAGGCGTGCATCCTCTTTTGGGGTGCGATCCTGGCAATCTCAGTCACTATGGCAGTGACATATTTGCCGGAGCGCATGAAAGGATCACCTTACGTCATTGATCGTAACCAAGACATTTGCTATGCCGCGAACGTCACGATATGCGATACCCATGCAGTGTCTAAGTTTTTCTTCTGGAATTTGACTAACCCGCTTGAGGTTCTCGCGGGAACCCAGCCTCCTGAACTTGAGGAGGTTGGTCCTTTTGTTATGCGCGGGGGAAAAGAGAAGAAAAATAACGTAACTTTCAGTGGTAATGGTGACTCTGTGGTGAGCTTTATCGCCACTAGCTATGCGTCCTGGGATCCCGTTTCATTTTGTGAAACTTGTGACCTGAATGACAACATTGTTTCTTTCAACCCTGGGTACTATGCATTGATCCGTAAGTTTGGATCCGAAGCAAACTTTGTGCACTCGGTCACGCCAAAGGTTGTCGCTGCTCTTATCGATGGAATTGCGGAAGTGTTTCGCGGGATTGTTGAGCAAGGTAATGCGCCACAGCATATTGTCGATGCGGTTCATGCCGGAAGGGACGCAGTGCACGCTATTGCAGTGGCACAGTGGGGTAATGCATCACCGTTGGGAGGTGCAAGTGTTGCAGACTATGCGCCTGACCTCTGGCCACTGGGAACGCCTGAATTTGCCATCTACGCGTCGGACCTTACCAATGGATCCACGGACGCGATCAAATTAAACCTCTCGGAAGCAAATGGCGTGTTTCAGCTGCTCACAGAAGACCAAACTGGTATTTCGGTGCTTCATATGCTTGCCTACCCTTCTTTCGAACTTGCGGCGAAACTTGGCGTATCACAGACTAAAGCAGAGATGATAAGGACGTACATCGGCGTGCATCTCAAACACAGCTACAACCTCAACGCCGTTGAAAGCTCAATCGGACCTCTTCTTGGCCCCGAATCTTCAGGCATCTTTGTTAAACGCACTGTGGAGCAATGGCTCATGGGTTTTTTTGACCCACTACTTTCCCCACGATATCCAGCGAGCGATCCGAGATACCTAAACCGGTTTATCACCAAAAACTTCCTCGCTACAGATCTTCAACCGGACACGTACTTCGAACGAATTCCTGACGACTCGATTCCACGTGATCAATGGCCAGGCATTGGGGCAACACCATGGGTGCTTGCCACTGGCATGGACAATCCCTCCAGGACATTCGACGTGCTCCAGTCTACACTTGGCGAGGAGATGATCCCAAATGGCACTTACAGATATCCTAGCACCGGCCGATCCATCAAGATTGCAGGCAAAAAAGTTTCAAATGCTGTTTATCCAGAGGTGAAGCATAAGGGACTAAATGCCGAAACGGTGGCATGGTTTGATTTTGGCAATTCTCTCGACCTGGCGCGTCCCGTAAGATTGAAGTATGCGGATGATTACGAGAACGTGCATGCGGATGTCAAATTTCACAAATTCCATGTTCATCCAGATGAGCTAATCCCTTGCCCGACATCCAAAAAAAACTGCGATTACAATTCAAGGTACCATGGTGCGTGGGACCTGACAGATCATCGTGTGGTACCCATGACCTTCACCATGCCGCACGGCCATCGCGCAGATCCAAGAATGTTTGGATTTATCAACATTAGCGATCATGCGTGCCCCTTCAGACCAGACGCAAAAGCTCATGAAATGGAATGGGACATCCTCAAACTGACCGGAAATGTAGTTGGGATGAAGCTACGGTACCAGAATAACTTTGAGGTGAAGCCCACGGATCTGTTCTACCCAAACCTCTGGCAGCCAGGTACATTCTCAAATCATGACTTATCTGCAGCAGAAAGGTTGTCACGGGACGGTATCTACCTTCCAATTGCATGGGTAGATGTGTCATGGCGTGTGCCGGCATCCAAAGTTGCAGACATTGCCCGAGCAATTGCGGATATTAAGGGAGCAGTACTGCTTTATGCACTCGGCATCCCCCCAATATGTTTTCTTCTCATTTCATACAGTGCGGGTGTGCTGTACATTCGAAGACACATTGCAAAGGCTAAGGCCGATATGATCATGGAACACAAGGCAGTTACAAGCAAATCCCTGGTTGCCCTCCGTGGTTCGGACGTGGCAGCGACATCTACGGGCATCAAACTCAGCGAGCTAGACACATCAGCAGAATGCATCCCAAATAAATGTATTAAGCAAGGAAGATCGATACTCGAGGCCCCGTCGTGGAGCGACACTCAGGGAGATAAGGATCTGGTCGATTTGCCGACTGTTGTCGTAAATTTACATGGTTTCAAGCAGGGTTGAGAACTGCAGACAGGCAAGTACGCAGTTGTTTAGAAAGCTCCAGTCCCAGAAAAAAGCGAGGACAGTTTATTCTCATATCAGAGCCATCATCAGTGTGGCTGCGTTCGTTCATAGCTTCTATTTTATACGAAGGTAAGAGATACGAAACGTACGAATGAAGCAATCAAGTAAAATAAGGTACCTTCGAAGTAAGGTACCTTCGTATCATTTATTCTTGGAGCAGCTCCACGCAAAGGGACTCGCCAGGAGACTCTCCGGCACCTTCGACGCGGGCTCACAGTGATGAGTACCCGTCGATTGAATTCTTCGTCTCAGAGTCTATTAAGTTTTACGTCATTGATTCACCGTGATACGAACGGGCGAGTCAACGCATTCGCACCCGGGGCTCCGTCGCGTCATTATTATACTCGCGCTCAAGCATATAACTTCATACGTAAAACGTTACGAAGCAAGTGATATAAAGGTATATATTATATATATTTAAAAATGTGAAACTCACCTGCTGGTGTCGTTAATAATCAAGAACCCGATCGAGGTCTACTCAGGTCCTATATATCTATATACGTACTCACTCCGTATACGTAATACTATAATAACTAATAACGTTACGTAATAATATAAATAATTCTACAGGATCGAACGAGGACGGTGGTTCGCTCCATGTGGGTCGGCATAGCCTGATGAGAGGGATAGATCGATGGTAAAATGCATTAATATAATTACAATCTTAACGCGCCAATAAAAATAAAATTCAATTAATTATAGGGACTTATTACACACGTAGTTTTAACGATACCAGATCATATTACTTGGATAGAGTATTTGTGAAAAAGGTACTCTTGGATTCAGTGATGTAGGTGAAGGCTTAACCAAGATTTACGAGTTAAAAAAATAAAAATGTCGACAATGTAAGGAACGAATAGACCGTGATGTTTGATAAACGATACCAGGTGCACCGGACATTTTTTACAGTCAAACATTTTCCGAATAGTGTACGAACGTAATCTTGCGGCTATATATATTATGCCGAATATATGCAAGCGTAATAAGTGTTAATAATATTATAAATAAAGCAAGAGTCTTATTATATTTGTCAGTTTATTTCTCGCTCAAAAATAGCTCGGTCCTCGGCTACGCCGATACACCTGGGGCCGTACGCTCAAAAAAATCCCCTCTCTCCTCACACGTTCGCGGGTCTCTAGGACCGTCGCATGCACGTCAAAGGGATGAAAATTTGTTCACCATTTTTTGTATCATGAGGTTGATAAGAGATTCCTTGCAAGATATTTTCAGAAGCTCATCCTTCGTCCCATGGACCTCTGCACGCACGTTTCGACTGGGACCTTGACCACAAATATGTATAATAGGATAATCAAACGTTCGAAGTGGAGAAACGTATATTTCCGCGAGTTGCAATCCTCGGTGAGTAACGTTTAGTGCCCTTTCGACACTGTGCAGGCAATCAAGCTGGTGCCCGTTAATTTTTCCGTGGGTAGTAGTAGATTCTTGCCTGAGTGCCTCCAGGCATGTAATAGGCACACCCAACAATGCAGTGTTGACTTCTTGTTTACTCAGTCCCGTCATGAACGTTGTGTCCAGTGTAAGTTTTGCAGAATGTAGAGCTTGGGTATCGAGTGGGAGTTTATCGTTGACCTCAAATGCGTCCCGGCCAGCAAAGAGAAGGAGAGCAATAGCAGAATGCTCGCCGTTATTACTTTGATATGTTCTGCTGATCCAACCATTCATTGATGCGCCACTCGTGTTGTTGTCGTATATGGTTGCGTCATGTTGTTGAGCTGCCATTTCAAATGCAACGCGCATACCAAAAGAACCTATACCACCATAAACAACTCGATCGCCTTTCACAAATTCCAATGTGGAAGAAATGATAGATCGATATCTTGCCGCCAATGATTGAACATCCTTATCGTAAATGAAGGATGACGATTTGTGCTGGCTTTGTCCTTTTGCATTCATATCGATGTTCGACATATCACAAGCCAAAGCCCGAATGCAAAATGCAGCAGCTGTCAACTCTGTCGCAAGAGAGCGCAAATAATGAACATCGCCAGTATGATCATGTATAAATATGATGGCTGGCTCCTTCGTTGAGGAGTTTAGACGCACTACATCAACCGGAATGTCTGAACGAAGAATCGTGTGTTTCCATGCAGGAAGGCTGTATCCAAGTCTCTTTGCTACATGCGATGTAAAGGGAGATAAAAGCTGTGGAAGTGAGGTCCGCTGCCATGTGCTGGCAAAGTGTGAATGTATTCCTCTTCGACTAAGCATGTGAGGATCTCCGGCACCAAGCCCACCTTTGAAAGCTGGAGCAAAAGTAGAAGTATTTACATCTGTAAATGGAAACAACATATCTGGAGAAAACGGAATCTCGAGCATGCTGCAGAGTGCTCTGCTTGTAGTTTCAGGATGCTGAACGATACTTTCGTAGGATAGTTTCAGTTTTCTTTCGCTTGTGATCCTTGTAAGAAAATCTAGAACGTTACCATTTCCGATAGCCCAGAGATCCTCTGCTTCCTCCCAAAGCGCACATTCAACGTTTGTTTGCAAATCTAGTTTTCTTTCCTGTGCTTTGGAGTGCGAATCCAAATGGTGCGACTTATTACGTACAAGGCCATCTAATGCAACACCAAGCCAGTCCCGCCGTATCGTTTCTTTTGTCATTGAAAAGATATTTGCATACGGATGCCTGCAGATGAATATGTATCTCACATCATGAAAAATGGATTCTGCACGCTGAAGCGTATCCTTTGACCAGATATATGGTGGTGTCTTGTCAACAAGGATTCGTCCATCAGCCCATCCCTGTAATATGTGATACACTTGTTGAGTATCCAAAGTTTCGAATACAGTGAGAGTTTCACTGGCTGCTCTGGAATCACAGTAACGAAGTTCCATCACAGCTTTTCGCAAGCCCTCAAATATCCAGCCCTCCAGATCTTGTCCAGAAAGTCGAAGTCGCCGCTCTTCCATTGTATGGAAGTGCAAAAGGTAGAGTTCTTGCGGTGCAAAGACTCGTGGGTTAGCATTTAATATAAGCTGGGTCAGAGTTGAACCAGATCGTGGGCTTGCCAACACAAATGCAATTTGACGTAAGCTTTGTCTCGACGGGACAATTGTCATAGATAACGGCAGTCTACAAGGATCGGCGCATTGCCTTCTTGAATGTGTTTTCAGCCAAGCCTTAATAATTGAACCAATGTTCATTCCATACGTTGCTCCTATCTGAGAGCGCAATATAAATACAAGTATTCCGTGAGAAACATGCGCAACAGTTGCACAATTTGAAAATACGCTACTGGGTAAAAACTTGACTCCGAGCCGCTCAGTCAGTACCTCTTTGAACAGTCGATATTCAATTAGATCAAGAGATTTACTGTCATTCGTTTGTATCAGGAGAGTATCTCTTGCCAGTGTACGAGAAGGCCCTATCACCTCTCGAATTGACTTCCAAACTATGCTTTCGATGTATGCAAGCGATTCCTCAGAGAGGGTTTGCAGGTCGCAATGATTTCGATGATCAATTCTAGGGATCACAAGTTCTGCATAGTCCAGCTGACTATAAGTGCTGAAATGTCGAAGACAAATATTTCCAACATCTAAAATCACGTTTACCATCGTGCCACCAAAACCAAAACTACTGACGGCAGATATAAGCTTTGGCAAGCCATCAGCGCATGTGATGCCTGCGCCGCATGCTTCCTTGATGTTTTGTGAATATGCAGGCAAGAGACTCATGGGAAATGCGCTTGGAAAAGTTAGGATATCCGTGCTGTGAAAGGTATGCCCAAGTAATGCAGCGGTGTCTGCAGAAGACTTTCCACGCATCAAAGCGTGCAATGTTTTGAAGTGGACAAGCGGAGGAGCACTCGCATGAAAGGAAACTGCACACGCCTTAAGAAAACTTGCAATTCCACTGCATCCGTCCAGATGACCAATATTTGTGTGCACTGATCCAAAAATTAATCTATCGTTTGAGATTCTTTCAGGTTCGAAGACATTTTGATATGCACTCACTTCCACAGCATCTCCGTATGGCTCACCTAGGCCCGATGCCTCAATGTATTTGACATCATTTGGTTCCATGCTTGCCGTTTCGAGAGCTCGGTGAACTTTTAATTGAATAGCAGGACCGCGAAGCGCGCGAAGAGATGCGCCACCACCTTTGTGAATAGAAACTGATCCGGCAATATACACAATGGAAACTTCGCCATCCATCTCCATAGAATTGCGAAGCAGCGTCGCCCCAACGCCTTCACCTCGCTCGAAGCCGTCTGCGCTGGCATCAAACGTTTTGGATCGTCCATCTTTTGGAAACATATTTCGTGCAGTATGAAGATCAGTCAGGTTATGGTGCAAAATCAAGTTGACAGATGAAGCAAGACAGCGTAAATTGAAATTTAGCTCTCGTTTTACTTCGTTGGCTGCAACATGCACGGCAACAAGGGCAGATGCCGATGCACAGTCAATAGAGATACTTGTGCCAATGAGGCCAAGAATGTAAGATATTCTATTTGAGGCAAAAGCATATGTGCTATATGCAATAATTCCTACTGTGTCGACAATATCATTGTAGGAACTGCCTCCCATAGCTAATTCAATTACATGTTCTCGCAGTACTGTATCTTTGTCATTGTTACAGATACCCACGAAGACGGCAGTGTTTGAACCACGTGCATGTCTACTGTCGAGATATCCTGCGTGCATCGCATCAACGACCACCTTCAGCAGCATGCGCTGCTGGGGGTCGATTAATGCGGACGCATTTGTATCGACACCGAACATTCGGCAATCAAATGAATCGATCCCTGTGATAAATGATCCATGCCGACTATATTCCTCAATCTCCGGATCGCGGCGCCTCCGGATACCAAAAGAAGTTGTATCAACATCGATGTCCCAACGACTCAAAGGCACAATTCGTACACCATCGCTGCCAGAGGCTAGCACCTGCCAGAATTTCTCAAATGAATCGACGGCGTCAGGGCCTGGCCCAGCAAAGCGCATGCCAGTACCAACAACAGCAACGCGCTCAGAATGAATGCACTTATGTGTTGACAATGTTGCTTGTTTTGATAAATAAGGTCTTTGCAAGTTGGATTTTAACGAACCAATCTGGTTTATTACATATGCAGATAAGTCTGCCACTGTTGGATAGTCAAAGAGTGCTGTTGACGGGAGAGGTACTTTAATGTCAATTTCGATTTGCCGTCCTAGCTCTGCCATTGATAAACTATCGACACCGGCATCAATCAGAGGTTTTTCTGGATCAACCTCGTGACCAAGAACACGGGCAATTGTAGCAAGTATGATTGACTGAGTCGAATGCTCATAAGGGTGCACGTGCGAAGACAATGGACTTGCGGCATCGCTACTCGTCATCAGACTCAATGCGCTAACATCGTCTGCTGGACCGTTAGCACGCTTTCTTCGGGGGACCCGACTCGCGACAGATGAAAAAAAGGCTGTCGATTTTGCACCTTCGACAGCACTCAAAAGAATTCCCCAGCTGAACTTGGCAGCAAGCGTGACTGCGGCAGTACTATCGTAGCTTGAACAATATTTAAGAATCATTTCTGTGATTTGAATGCCATTTTTGGGAGATAGTAACCCAACACCGATAAAATTTGTCTTTTTCGCCGCATTTGAAGACTGAATCTTACATGCCATACCGCCGTCAGGAAGGTCTGTCCATGGACCCCATTGTATGCTGGTGACTATTCCCCCAATGGACGTGTGCCGCGCGGAAGCAGCCCATCCGTCCATCCACGCGTTCGCCGCAGCATAATTTGCTTGTCCAGGAGATCCTAGTGAAGATGCAATCGAAGAAAATATTAAACACTTTTGCACAGCGGAAGTCTCAAGCAAAAAATTCTGCATGCTCTTGAGCCCTGCAACTTTTGGCGCGGATACCTTTGAAATTATAGTTGGTGTCTGATTTGGAATCAATGCATCCAGCAGCACACCGCTTGTATGCATAATCGTTCCGATTTGCCCGTTGTCACAGGCATGAATTGATATCAATGAATGATCTTCTGAAGATGCGATATCACACTTTCTAGCTGTTATCAAGCAGGTCTGAGATGCCCATTTGTGAAAATGTTTTGCACGACCGCACCGTCCTGAAACTACGATTTCAAGGGCTCCTCTCTCAGTGGAAGCACATAAAGTAGTGATCCAGGTTATTAAGATGTTGCAAATGGCGCCGAGACCACCGGTGATGAGTATGTTCCCCTTGAACTTTATACATGCTCTCCTGAGATGTTGAACATCTCTGTTGGAGCGTTCAACTTTTTGAATCGATCCGACATATATTATGCCACAGCGGATCGATGTACCACTGCTACTATCAGCTTGGACAAGGCCTGATGGTGTGTTTGCAGATGAGAAATCAGCATCGAATCCACAACTGATTCTTCCTCTGTTTTCATTTCCAACCACACGAAGTATTCCCCAAGCAGAGGAACAACCAATATCGCCCTGTGCGCAAAACCCTGACCTTGGAGCAGTTGTTAACGCGTTTCGTGTTGTCAGTAGTGCAGCCCCAAGTTGAGAATAACTAGAATGGCATATGGCCTGCGCCTCAGATATGATTGATGCTGCGATGCGACAACCAATGTTTCTATCAAACAGCGAGGCTGATGTTTGGTTTTGCGATTTGGGCTGTTTACCTCTGCCGGTCATTGAGTTGGGATGAAGCGAGGAGTTAGCCATCCAGGAAACCAAATATCTGGAATCTAATAAGTCATTCTCTGATGACTGTGTGCTTGGACTGTTTTCATTGACATTTAATTTGTTCAAATGTTCCGAGGAGATGACTCCAGATGTGATAATTGGCGACAATATTAGTTCGCAGGACCTGTGCATGATTCTGTTATTGTTTTGACAAAAGCCCTGACATGATCTAATCGAGGCCGAAGAGATGTTGCCATTGAAAGAAGAGGAGTGGCGTCCAAATACATTTTCCCAATGGCATTTGATAGCACTCAGACGACTCAGTGTTAGACATCGCTTTGTACTCAACACAACTGAGAAAGTACTCGGATCCTTCACCTCAACTATCGTCCTCAGCATAACACACACTATTCTATCGGCATTCCTTGCGTTATGAAGTAAGCAGGGCAGGGTGGGAGGGTATAGATCAACACATGGAACTAATGTACAATCAACAATGCAGCAAATTAGTAAAGTTGTAAGTCCATGGCGTAAAACAACTGAACCATCTATAAGATTTATGTCAACGTGAAAAGAGGTAAAGTCACCATCTAGATGGGCCTTGACAACTGCAAAATCAATAACGCCAAGAAAAACTATGGAGCTAAGGTACGCTGTGTTTGACTGATTCTTGCAACTTTCGAAAAAGGGCAAAATGTCTTTGATTGCTTGAAGTGAGCAAAAGAGATCTGAAGACTTAAAAAAGCTGAAACAAATGAATGCTGCATCGTTATAGGGTACAAAGTCAATCGATGCCCGGCTTAAAAGATGGGAGCGGTTGCATAACCAATGCCTGCTTTTATCAAACGTTACGGCCTGAATATCTTTTGTACAAAATGCATACGGCAAATCAGCAGAAGATCCTTTATTAATGACCGCGTGTGC
>Ga0209425_10004600_pt1 | contig 13943 bp, 8 predicted proteins | sample COG_05_FD_184749 | JGI IMG/M metagenome (GOLD analysis project Ga0209425, IMG submission 184749) | Pelagic Microbial community sample from North Sea - COGITO 998_met_05 (SPAdes) (version 2) | ecosystem: Environmental > Aquatic > Marine > Neritic zone/Coastal water | place: Helgoland, sampling... | reverse complement strand
GCGCGGGCCTTCATCGCGCTCGCCGCCGCCGCGGCACCGTCGTTCTCGTGGTCGGATTCGTATTCGTCGTCGCCGAGGCGCTTGTTTTTCTGTTTGCCGTGTTTTCCCTTGTCCTTTCCTTTGCCGCCGCCGCCCTTTGCGCCGCCGCCGTCGAGCGGCCGCTGGATGGCCTGCATCCACAGCTGATGCGAGGACGCGTACGGCGCCTGGCGTAGGAACGCGAGGAGCGGGTGCAGGTGCCCGACCCCCGCGCCCTTGAGCGTGGCGGGCGTCGGCGTTCCCGTCATGACCCACCTCGCGTGGGCCCTCAGCGCGCAGGCCATGGACAGCTTCGCCGTGATCGTGGAGGCACCGCCGAGCTGGTGCCCCTCGTCCAGCACCACCCTCTGCCAGTGCACGCGAAGTATGGGCGAGTCCCTGCTGGTGAACTCGGACGACAGGCGGTTGACGGGGATGATGACCAGGTCCCAGCGGTTGGCGAGCGTGTGGGGGGAAAGGCCGTGAAACGACGAGAGCGAGTCGTGCCGCTGCGCCCGCCGCACCGACCCGGCGCTCGCTCCCCCGGCGCCCGTCCACGAATCATCATCCTCGACCTCGATACCCGCCTCGCCCTCGATGCCGAAGAGCCACCTATTTGACGCGTCGCCCTCCCCGTTGGCCGCTTCGCCCGTGCCAGCGACGGACTTTCCTTTGGCGGCGCCGACGACGCAGACGGAGGGCCCGTCCTTCGCCGCGCCCGTCGTGAAGGCGATCTGCTCGAGCCAGTGCGAGATGAGCACGGGGGGCAGGATCACGAGCGTCGCGGAGGAGAGCCATATCTTCGAAGCCTCCTCCGCGCCCCCTCGCGTGCCCCCTCGGGACAGGGAGAGGGCCTCCTCGAGAGCGTCGGTGTCGAGCGCGATTGGCTCAAAGGTTCGATCCAAAAGCGGCGGCGGCGCCCAATCCAGGTGAAACTTCCCCGACCGCTCTCCCTCAGCCACGGGTGTTAAACCGAACGAGGAGAGTACCCACGTCGCCTCCTTGAGCGCATCGCCGTTGAACCTAAACTTGGGCAGTCTCAGCGGCGCGGACGCGCTGATCGTCGAGCCGCCCGCGTTCATGAGCACAAACTCGCAAACGTCGAATGAAACCTCCTTCCCGACGTTGTGCGACGATATCGCGATGGCCTGCTGGAAGAACGTCACGTTGCGCTGGGTCATCGCGCGTTCCGTGGAGGCGCGCGCCGCCGAGGCCGTCGCTTGCCTGAAACCCGGCGGCGGGAGGGAGGGATCGTCCTCAACCGATTTTTCTTTATCGTCACCCGCCGGGGTTGCCTCCTCCTTGACCTCCTCGATCTCCTCAATCTCCGTTTGCATCGCGGGCGACCCGCCGTTCGCGTCGTCGAGCCACGCGTCCGATTTCCTTCGTTTCACCTTTGGATGGTCGAGCAGGAACATGGCCCGCTCGATCTTGGCGAAGTGACCCGCCCCGGGCGTTGACGACCGTTTGCTCCGCCGCACCTGCGACGTCGACCCGGGAGTGCCGCTCGCGTTTGGGGTGCCGACCTCATTGGGTGTTTGCGTATCACCCGTCCCATTCGCCAGCCGCGCGATCCCTTCGTAGTACCAACAGCCGGTGTTTTCGTCCATCCTCGCGCGGTGGCCATCCGGCGGCGCCGGCCTCGCGCCCCGCCTCGCGAGCACCAGCGCGAGCGCCGTCACCGTCTTACCCAGCCCCGGCTCGTCGCACAGCAAACCACCGGGCACGTCCGCGTAGAATCCCGGTTGGTTCGTCGACATCTCCCCGGTCAGGGTGTTGACCCAGTACCGGTCATCGGAACCCTGGGACATGGATTCGTCCGTCCAATCAATGGGTTCAGTACGCATCGGACCGATCCACGCCGGGTCCAAAAGCGGCGGCATGGAGATCGACCCCGCCGGTCTCTCCCTGCCCCGCATCCACGCCAGCCCAGCCTCCTGGTGCGGGTGCAAACGGAGCTTGAGCCCCGGGGCGACGCAGTCCAGCCGAACCCGGGCTCCAACGCACGTCGACGCCAGCGCCGCGCATCCCCGCGGGTCCAGGAACGAGAGCACCGCGTCCATCGCCATCTCGGGCAGATCTCCGATGTGCGGCACGTCGCCGTCGTCCACCGCGCGGTCGATTGAAGGCGGGGTGGGCGTGGATGGACGGAGCCGCTCGAGGGCGCCGCGGAGGGATCCGTTGGGCCCGCCGCGCGTCGCGTCGTGGGTCTCGCACCCGACGACGCCGCAGAAGCCCGCGCGTTGGTGGTGATGACGGCCTCCAGGCTTCCTTGTCGTCTCCGATGTGTCCTCCCAGTCGCACCGCGCGTGGCCGAACGCCGCGACGACCGCGGCGCGCGTCCTCGCCTCCCGGGGCATCGCGGATCCTCGCTGCCACATCCTGAGGGGTGCCGTGAGGTACACGTGCGCGACCGCCCGTCGCGACGTCCCCGTGTCGTCGAGATCCCCGTCGGCGACGACGCAGACGGACTCGACGTGTGTGTCTGCAAGCGCGACGAGGTGCTCCAACATGCCGCCGCGGCACGCCCACTCGTATCGCCGGCGCCCGTCGTCGGCGTGGGTCACGAGCCTTCCCCCGCGGAACCCACGACCGATACGCGCGCCGGTGCTCAGATGCCCGGGTCCCCTCGCGACGAAGTCCCCGTCCTCGATGGTCGCGAAGAGGGCACCCGCCGGCCACCGGGCGGGATCGTGGGAGGTGCCCGGGCCGTCCTCGACGATGACGACGTCGTCATCGCCGGACGTATCGCGCGGCTTGACGGCCTCCACGTCGACGAGCCATACCTCCACGAGGAGATATCCGGCACGCGCCATAGCGCCGCGCCCTCGTCGCGTTGTTGTTGTGGCGGGAACGTTTCTTGGAGAACACCGGTCAACTTGGGCCACGAAATAGAATTACGACATCTTAACGGCAATTAGCGAATATTCGTACGGATGTACAGTAAAGGTAATGTCATCAAACAAAAGAGTGATGGAAAAAATGACTGGACCGCGAACCCCGGGTCCACTCCCAGTCATATCGTATCGGTACAAAACGGCGGCTCCCCGTCTCACTCACGCCGGGTTCACCGAAGGCGCCGTCCTCGGCTTGAGGCTCGACTCGGTGAAAGACCCGAACCGAAGCGTCTGCGCGTTGTGCGCTCGCACAGCCTCGTTTCGAAGTCGCCTCATCGTCTCCTCCGTCATCTCCGCCCCGCCCCCGGCGCCGCCGCCCTCGCCCCCGGGGTTCGTGTTCATCGCCGAGCCCGCCGCCCCCGCGCCACTCGCCTCCGCCGCCTGCATCGCGCTGGGCAGCAGCTCCTGGTACGTCTTCGCCACGGGCTCCTCGTAGTTGGCGTACGTCACGGGCTCGATCAAAACGCCGCCGCTGGGCCGCCTGGGCGGGGGCGGGGGCATGTCGCCGGACTTCTGCGTGGCGTACAGCGGCGATGGGGCCACCGGGGCGGTACCACCCGCGCCGGTACCACCCGCGCCGCCCCGCGACTGAGACGCACCGTCGGCACCAGCCACCCGCCTCGCCTGGACCCCCGCGGCTCTGCTGAGGAAGTACGCAGTCGGGTTGGCTCCAGGCTGGTTGGGCTGGTTCCGTCCCCTTCCCCGTCCCCCGTTTGTCTTCGAGGCGGCCGCCTTCTCGTTGCTCTTGTCTCGTCTACGATGGAGCCGTCGTTGCTGCGACTTGTAGCAGTTGTGTCGCTGGAGCAAGGAACCGTCTGGGGTGACGTACTCGTCCATGGTGTGGAACTTGTGGCACTGATAACAAAACCTGGATTGGGTTCCCTCGGGCTGGTCGTCGAGCTGCACGTACAGCGCGGCGCAGTGGGAGGCACACGCGCGGGCGCGGACCTCATGTACGGTATGGCACGTCGCGCCGCATCCCTTCACGCGACACTGCGGGACGATGGGGAGGGTACGGAGGGACGCGGTCAGCGGTGAATTTTTCGGTTCAGGAACGCCCCCTCGCCGCGGAAAAAGGCGCGAGTGAGATCCCCTCGCGAGAAAAAGTGGGCGATGACGACAACGCGGCGACCGCGGCGGGTGGGTGGTGGAGACCGCGCGAGTTCGCGGTGAGGGGCGCGTCGTGTGTGAAAACACGCGGGAACGTGGGTGGATACACGCGGGAACGGGCTGGGTCCGTGGGCGCACCGTCTTCGGCTCCTGAGACGCTTTCTCTTTCGCCCCCGCTCGCTGCGTGGAGGCTGGCCCGGGGGCTTGCGCATTCACGTCGGGCCCGTCGTCCGCTCGCTCGGCGCCGTCGGCGAAGGACAGCGCCCAGTCGACGCCTTCGTTCGCCATCCCGACGCTCCTCTCCCAGTGGCGAAAGACCGGGGTAAGGTGACCGGGACGCGTGGGCCTGTGTTCAACAGTGGGGATCCTCCTGTCCAACCTCCTATGTCGTGATAAAAGCGCAAAGTTGGAGCCGCAAAGATGCGGAATCGGTGATTTACAAATATCTTGTATGGGTAAGCAGTAGTAACATTTGGTAAAATGCGGATCTCGCATTCGTGGAGCAGCGGTTGCAGGAGGGGTCGTTGAGAAATGTGGTCACCGTCGGCCAACCAATCCAAGAACCCAGCGCAAGACTTGGCTTTGTTGGCCTCCAACGCCTCCGGGGGCTGACACACCGTGGCGAGCCCCGAGGCGGGGGGCGAGAATCCCCGGGTCATTGGGACGACTGAGACCACATCGAGTAGGTTCGGCTCACTCACGGTCGAGGCGTCATGGGAGCGGGCGGCGAGCAGAAACCCCCCACCCACGGTGGGCGCACGACGGGCGATGTTCCCACGACGAGGCGTAGGAAGCTCGCGCCGATCGGGAAGCCCATGGAGCGACGGACGAGCAGTTTGCAGCGGATCAAGGACGCCGCGGACTGGAAACGAATAGGGCTGCACCAGAAGTACGCGGACCAGACCATGGTACGATATCGCGCCCGCGTACCGCGTTCAGTCAACCGCCGCGTCAGCATCGGAAACATTTGTGACCGTCACCCCGGTTCCCCACTCACCGTTCCGCCCGTCCTTTCCGATGACACAGGCGCGCCCGCTCATGCGCGGCTGGTTCCACGCGCTCACCGCGGGTGTCTTCACCGCCCTCATCGCCCTGGACGCGCACACCCTCTCCCCAGGGCCCGTCACCTGGTTCGCGGTGGTCACCTTTGTGGTCCCGTACTGGGCATCCGTCACCTTGCACTGCGTGCCGTGGCGCCGGCGAACCGCGCACGACCTCGCGCTCGCGCTGGACTTTGCGGGTATATCCACCGGGTTCGTGGGCCAGTCCATCGGGTGGGTCGGTGACGGTACGTGGCGCGGTGTACGGGAAGGCTCGTCGACGACATTGATCTTCGCCGCGTGGTGCGCTCGGGTCAACGTCGCGTTGGCGGTCAGTCTGGTGTGGCTGTTGATCTGCGCCATGTACCGGCGGTCGCAGCAGCCGGTGATGCTGTACTGCAGGAACGTGCGGTTCGCGATCGTGGGGGCGAACATGCTGCTGCTTGGGTGCGTGGAGACCGCGCTGTGTTTGGACTGGAGGCTGAACGTGGTGTTGCAGCTGTTGGGTCGGGTGTTTGTGCCTTGGTACTTTTTGCGGTGCGTCGCGGTGGACGCGGGGGGGCGGGGTTGGTTGCCGCTGTGGGACGGTGTGTGGAGCGCGCACGAGAACTGGCACTGCGCCATACTGGTGCTGCACTGCCTGCAGCTGCACGCGGTGTCGACCTATCACGACGGGGAGAGCGCGTTCGTGACGTTCCTCGAGGTCGTCGGCGGGTCTGGTGTTTTGAAGACGTAGTGTTGAATGAATGTAGACGTGTTTGTCAAGAAGAGAACAGAACGAGACGCGCGCGCCGCACTCGCCGAGGCGTCGAAGCGTCGTCATGTCGACGTTCAAGGATATGCAGGACGAGCACGCCGTGAAGATGGCCGTGCTGAGGGAGCGTGTCGGTGCGTGCGTGCCTCCCGTTCGCCCCCGAACTACCCTTCCCCGTCCTTCCCGCATCGATCAACTCGACCGACCCCGCGGCTCCCTTTCCCTTTCCTTCCAACACAGAGACATCGAGGGACGCGGCGCTCACTTCCGTCAGCGGTCTGACCGAGCAGGTGGTGGACGCGGTGAACGCCGGGACGGTGGAGGTGTTCGAGAACCAGAAGCGCGTGGAGGAGCAGGCGAGGGAGCTCCGGCGGAAGGGCGCCAAGTTCGCGGGGGTGACGAGCGAGTGGGTGCGGATCGTGCGGGGGTTCGACGACGACCTGCGGGAGATTGGGGACTTCGAAGGGTGGATCAAGCGCGTGGAGTTCGACCTGAACAACCTGACGGAAGCCATGAAGAAAGTCGCGGAGCAAGGGACGGGAGACGCGCCCGAGGGCTAGGCGGGGCGATATTCGATTGCAAATTAGCAAAATATGGACGCTTCATAGTCGCTTACGTGGTAACTCTTACGGGCATCAGGTCTAGATTACTTCTTCGCCTTTTTCTTCTTCGCGGGCGGTGCGTCCGTGTTGATCCTCTCCGCCTCCATCTCCGCCCTCCACTTGTCCCTCGCCGCCAGCTTCTCCGCCTTTTTGGTCGCGTCCTCCTCCCGAGCCGCCTTCTCCTCCTCCGGGTCGGGCAGCGCGTTGAACACGGGCAACGCGACGGATTCGTTCGTCTTCATGTAGATGGACTGCACGTTGGACCACTTGCGCGGGACGTGCTGGACCAGGTTCTCGATGGCGGCGATCGCGTTCTCGGTAACCTTGCCAACCTCCATGCCGCTGGTGCCAACCTTGAGGTGGATGCACGTGCCCGCGCCCATGTGAGCGTACGTCGCCGCCGCCGCCTTTTTGATCTGCGCCGCCCAGTCCTTCTTGGTGAGGTCCACGGGGATGGGCTGCTTCTTCTTCTTGAAGAAGGACTTGCCGAGTAACTTGGGCAGGATGGGGAGGACCCTGGCGTCGGCGCAGAAGAGGTCGTAGGAGTCGCACAGCTGGCGCTTGGCCTCGTGGGGCTTGTAGTTGTTGCGGAGCTTGGAGATGCCGAGCACCTTGGCGACGCCGCACACCTCCATGTCTGCCACCTTCTTCTTCGCCGCCTTGTGACCCTCGCCCTCGTGGTCCTTCACGATGAGGCAGATCTCCGTCTTGTCGGGGTTGAGCAGCGGGTGCGGGATCTTTACCGGCACCAGCTTGTTGCTGCCCTTCTGGGGCACCCGCCGGGTGGACACCAGGATACTGTAGTGGTCGCCGTCGCCGTCCTCCTCGAAGAGCTGCACCTTGCCCTCGGCCTTAACCTTCTCGAGGTGCTTAGCGAGCGCCGCCACCGCCTTCTTGACCTGCGCGGGGTTCACCCGGGATTCGGCCGCCATGATGCGAGAGTCGCTCGTGGAAGTCGCGAACGACGCCGCCGCCGCCGCGGTTTGGTTTCTGCGCGCGCCGGTCGGGTCGACTCGCGGGCGTGCGGTGTCGCTCGCGTCCTAGAGGCGCGGGTGCGAACTTTCGTGGACGAGACTCGCGCTTCGGTTCGAAGGCGCGCTCGTGCGGTGGCTACTGTCGCGACTCGCCGCCGCCGACTGGTTATAATGTCGGAACTGCGAAGACTACGATCCCATACGTAACCTGGAATACGGCCCATATTTTGATCTACTACAAATAGCACCCTCACATTCCTCAAGCATCGTGCCGGCCTATGTTGGCTGCCCATCCCCGTCCTGGGTCCTCGCCGTTCCGCAGCTCCGACTCGAGCACGTACTCGTTCCGTCGCAAAGTCTGGTACAGCAACGTGAGCCTCGAGTCAATCTCCATCAGCCTCCGCTGCGCCGCCTCCATCCGCGCAAACACATCCGCGTCGCCGTCGCGAGTCACCGCCATGAGCTTCCCTTTGGGATCCAGCTGGAGCGTGAAGGACATGTCGAACTGTCCGTCCGGGGAGTCCGCGCTGTCGCCGCCGTACCCGACGATGGAGCACCCGCCAACCTTGGTGATGATGTCGGAGATGCCCGCGAGCAGCCCGTTGTGGTCGGTGCACCTGAGCCAAACCGTGGCGAGCGAGTACTTCTTGATCTCCTTGTCGTCCATGGCGGACGCGCGCTCGGAGAGGTACTGCGCCGCCGCGATGATGGCCTCGGTGGCCTCGATGTCGTCGATGACGTCCACGTCGGACGTGGGGATGATGTTCGTCGCCATCTCCACGTCCGCCGCGAGCACCGCGGGTTCATCCCCGAGCTTCACCCCTTGCTCCGCGAGGAACTTTTTGATCTTGTACTTGGCCGACCGGGTTCGCGCGATGTCCAGGAACTTCGTCTGCAGCGCAATCTTCTGCTTGGCCACCGCACCCGCGAGCGCCGCCGCGGTGGACTCGCCCGCGCCGTCCACAAAGTCGTACCCGCCCGCGGACTGCGAGATGATCTCGACCACGTCCGCGTTGCGCAGCTGGCAACTAAATTCCACGGCGACGCCGTTCACCTTCGCCTCGATCATGTCCAGGCCCGCGTCGGTGTAGAAGGCATAGTCGACGACGGTGGCGCCGTGGGGCATGTTCATGACCCCGCCCGACGGCGTGAACACGAAGACGCGCCTGCCGAGCAGGTCCCCGGTGACGGTGTCGACAAACTCCTCCGCGGTGATGACGCCGAGGAACTCCTCCTGCCACTGCCTGATGTTGCTCAGCCACTCAACCTGCCTCGCATGGCCGCTCCGCACCATGACGGACTCCTCGGGGTTGACCTCCTCTTCCTCTTCGTCCGAGTCCGAGCTGTCGCCCTCGTCCACCGAGACGTCCAAGCCCGCCGCCTTCCTCTGCTTGCGAAGTTTCCTGGCGGTTCTCTTCGCCTGCAGTCGCCACGCCGCCTTGACCTCACCGTCCGCGGCGATGCCGCTCTCGGCCATGCGGTGCATGTCCACGGTGCGGATCTGCAGCTCCAGCGGGAAAACCTCAGTTTCGATGGGCCCCTGCCTCTCCGGCCCCCCGCCCTGCTGGTCGGACCCGATGGGGAGGACGACGGTGTGCAGCGCTCGGTACCCGTTGAGCTTGGGGGTGGCGATGTAGTCCTTCATGCGCCCCGGGACCGGCGGCCACAGCGCGTGGACCATGCTGAGCGCCTGGTAACACACCCTGGAAGAGACCATCTTTCGCGCCTCAGACATGGCGGCGTACTCCCCGTCGCCTCCCTCGTCGTCGCCCTTCAGGTGCAAAATCACCCGAAGCTGCGCCACCTCGTTGTTCTTCCTCAGGCTCTTGATGACATCGCCGTTCTTCACGTCAATCTCCCCGGGCTTAACCCCGTCGTTGGCCTTGCGGAACAGGCCGTAGAACTCTTTCGCACGCGGGAGGACCTCGACCCTGTCGCACGCCTGCTTCAAAAACTCATCCTTGTCGCAGAGCTCCTGCAGCTCTTGTTGCGCGCGCCTCACCACGGGATCCTGTCTCTTGCTGAGCTCATCGAACCACCGCGCCGTCTCCGCGTACGTCTCGGGGGCGGCGTACCTGAAAGCCAACTCCTCGAGCTCGTTTTTGACGTTGTACATGCCCAGGAGCTTCGCCAGGGGCGCGAACACGAGCAGAGTCTCCCTCGCAATCTTCACCCTCTTCTCGGGCTTGAGCGCGCCGAGCGTGCGCATGTTGTGCAGCCTGTCCGCCAGCTTGACGATGATGACCCGCACGTCCTGGGTCATCGCCAGGAACATCTCCTTCAGGTCGTCCGCCTGCACGTTCGCCGCCGCGGCCAGCGCCTGCTCCGGCGTGGGCGTCGCCGCCATCGGTCCCATCGGTCCCATCGCAAGACCCGACGCGCCCCCCGCGGTGCTCGCCGCGGCTTGAGTCCCCTGCTTGCTCACGGAGCTGCTCACCTTGCTCACCTTGGTCTCCCCTTCCACGATCCGTCGCACCGCGGGTCCGAACCTAGTTTGGATGGACTCGAACGTGACGTACTCGGTATCCTCCACGGTGTCGTGAAGCAACCCGGCGATGACCGTCTCGTGGTCCATGCGCTGGTCCGCCAGTATCCCCGCCACCGCGACCGGATGGGTGACGAAGGGTTCACCGGACTTTCTCCGCTGACCGTCGTGCGCGTTGAACGCCATCCTCGTCGCGTCGTGCACCTCGCTCCGTTCGTAGTCGCTCAGGTACGCCAGCTTGTCTTCGATGGATCGATAGAGAAAGTCGGCGTCGACGTGCGACCAGTTCCCGTCGGGGCCTGGGTCGACCGCGGACGGGTCAGCCTCGGTGGACGTGTACGCGGCGAGTTTCGTGTTGGACGATGAACGCTCGCCGGTGCCGCACCTCCGCGACCGAGTGGGGCGCCTCACGTGAATCCGAGAGCTCGCGCTCGCGTGGCTGTTCGCGCGGCTCTCCGTCGCGCGCGTGGGTTGGGGCGCGCGGCGGGACCGCACGTTGACGCGGGACGCGGTCTGAGCACCGAACCCGGCATTCGCGGAACACGACATCGCGTACCCCCGAACGCTTGAGCCTCCAATCGCCCCTTCGATCCGATCTGTAACACTTGGAGGTTGCCCTAAGCGAAGCGCCCCCGCGATGCGCGCCCCGGTTCGGGTCTCTCGCGCGCGGGTGCCGCGCCGAGGATCGACCTCGCGCTCGCTCCGAACCCGGCGGCGATGTGGACGGCCGCTCGGTGGCTAGGTCGACGCTCTCCGGCGTCTCCTACCTTGTGTCCCCTCCTCGCTGCATGAGGGCGCGAATATCCAAAAAGATAAATAATCGCCAAACCGCCAAACCAAGGTTCCCAGTCTAAAATGACCTCGTTCCCGCCATTTCGCCATTTCCAGAGACCCGTCGTCACACAGCAGCGAACCGGGGCCGAAAAACAACAACCAGACAGCCCAGCAGTCAGGAATTCCAAATCCGGTGTCTTGACCAACGACTAATAACAGTCTCCGTCCACTCGAACTCGAAACTCAAACCCTCCAAACGTTCCTCTGCGCCACCCCGGTCGCCACTGTCCGCGGCGCGGGTAAGGTCTCACGGCCAAACCAAGCGGTCACCCTAGCTTCAACGCGGGGTAACGGGCACGCGCGTGCACGCAGAGAGAGACCACGGGAGAGGCACACAGGTTCACGCTCCAACCATGCAGTCCGGCGAATCAATCTACGACCTGATACCGCGCCCGGTCGTGGCGCCCGAGAGGCCCGCCATGCACCGGTCCAAGTTCCCCGGCGACGTGGATCCGGCGACGTTCGAGTTCGGTGACCGTGTCAGGAAGGGCACGGGAACCTTCGGCAGGAGTCCGACCGCGATAAAGCCCAAGACGGACGCGTTCCTCAGGAGGACCTCCGCGAACGAGCTCCCCTCACGTGCGTAATTGCCCCTTGGAATTGCCAAAAGCGTCCCGCGCCCCTTTGTTCGCCCCGGGATACCGCGATCCGCCGAATCGCGCGTCCCCACACCCTTCCCGTTCCGTCGCCCGCGTGTTTACCACGATCCAGACGCTGACCGTGACGTCCCACCCCATTCACACTCCGATCCCCCCGGACCAACAGCCGCCTCGACGATGACCAGGACCAAGGCCAAGAAGCTGCCGCCGGTGCCCAAGAGGGACGAGGCGCCGGCGATGGGTCTGGTGAGCGATAAGAATTTCGTCAAGACGAACGCCCTGGAGGCGATGCTCGCGAAACCCCCGAAGAAGGAGGCGCCTCTGCTGGCGACGCAGAAGAAGGACTACGGCAGGGTTCCCAAGTACCTGCACACCATCAAGTCCCAGATCTCCGCGGAGAAGGAGATGATTGCGGAGTTCCAGCGGCAGCAGGAGGAGGCGGCGTCGCAGCCGATCAGGCCCATGTCCGAGGATGAGCGCGATGATCTCCTGTACGACATGAAGGTGAAGTGGGGCAAGCTCAACGAGGCGTACGGCAAGCTAAGCTTCACCCTGGACGTGCCCTCGCACATGCGCCGAAAGGAGGACCTAGAGGCGGAGATGACGCAGTTGGAGAAGGACATCAAGACCCTCCAGGGGCGCCAGGTGGTGGTGGTGGACGAGCGCCGCGTGTGAGTGCCGAACGGAATTGATACGGGAACCTTGGTCGCGTGAGTAGCCCAACAGCATCTAGAATCAACGGAGTGGTGAACTCCGTCACACTGTGTATTATCCAGAGACGAAACCGCACGGAAATTCTGCACGAAACTTTCGCCCACGGAAACGCCTCGGTACCGTCGCCTCGTCCCGAGACGCGGTGGTCTCCACGCGCGTTCACTCGCCATGCGCGCGCTCCTGCTGCTCGTGCTCCTTCTCCTGGGATCTGCGTGCACCTTCGCGGAGGGCATCGAGGCGCAGGGCGACCTCCCGCGCGAGGACGAGCGCCTCGCCAAGAGGAGAGCTGCGGAGGCCCGAGGAAGGGGCGTCTCGCCCGGCGGCGGTTTCGACGACGAAGGCGGGCTCACCGTGTCTCGGCTCGACGCTCTGCAACGCTGGGTAGAAGTTTCCCAGCGCTCGTCGCCCGACTCTCCCCCGGTTGACCCCAACGGCGCGCCGCGTGCGCTCTTCGCTGAGACCAACCAGGCGCGCAACAGGTCGTGCGCCACCAGAGACAGGCCCCCAGAAGAACTGAGGGAGAAGGAGCGCGCGCGAAGGTCTTTACGGCAACGAGACACGAGCGGGGACTTCCGCGTGGAAGTACCGGTGGTGTTCCACGTCATATGGGACAGCGCCGAGGGAGGCGCGGGGTGGGTGTCCGAGGAGAGGGCGCGAGCGCAGGTGGACGTTCTCAACCGCGCTTTCGGCGGCGTCACCTCGACGTACGACGGGTCCGTCAACGATCGCGCGGTGGACACGGGGGTATCGTTCCGTCTGCACGCCGTGAGGTACGTGGACGTGGCGACGGAGCGGGACGCATCGAGGGCGTCGTTCTTCCGCGATGACTGCGCGCCGGGCGCCGGCGAGCGGGTCATCAAGCGGGCGCTGGCGGAGAGCCCGGAGACCTACCTCAACGTGTACACCTGCGAACCGGGGGGCAGCGTGCTGGGGTGGATATCGCATTTCCCGGACGAGATTGACGAGAGCGACGACGATAACGGCGTGTTCTTGCTGCACTCGACGCTTCCGGGCGGGGATGCGAACCCGTACCACCTGGGCGACACGGCCACGCACGAGGTTGGCCATTTCTACGGGCTCTATCACACTTTTCAGGGCGGATGCCACGAGGTGTGGGACCTGGAAGCCGGCGACGCCGTCTTCGACACCCCGCCACAGGCGCACGAGTCCCACGGGTCGTGCGCCGAGCTGGTGGGAACGAGCCCCGACACGTGCGTGGATCCAGGTCACAGCGACCGAACGGTAGCGCCGTATTTTGGAGCCGACCCGTTTCAGAACTTTATGGATTACGCACACGATAACTGCATGAGCGAGTTCACCCCAGGACAGGCGGCGAGGCTTCGGGAGATTGTGTCACAGTACAAGCCGACTCTGTGCTCGTCGATGCCGGGGGGAAGCTGCGAGGTTGACAGGGGTGACGTGGCGGCGTTTTCCGGTCCACCAGGTGAGTCGCCGCCGCCGCCTCCCACACCCTCACCGCCTCCGCCTCCCTCGTTCATTCAATGCGCGGACCCCGAGTTTGTCTCCTGGTCGCTCACTCTCCAGGCGGACAATTGGCCGCTAGAGATTGGGTGGACGCTGACGAAGATGTTCGAGCTCGTGGACTCCTTTCTCGTCGAGGTACCCGAAGCCGAGGCTGTCGTCGCGGAGGTGAACTTTGGTGATCTGATGGAGCCGGGAGGGTCGTGGTCGTGGCGTCGATGCCTCGGACCGGGCGTTTACACGCTCCGTATACGGGACTCGTGGGGAGACGGCACGTGCTGCTTCTTCGGCGACGGGGATTGGAGCACTTCGATGGATGGGGAAATCACGGCGGCAGGGGACGGTGACCACGGGGACGGCGTGTCGGTTGAGCTGCGAGCCAACGTCGACGGCGCGACCGAGGCGCCGGAGCCTCCTCCTCCGACCCCACCACC
>Ga0209425_10004591_pt1 | contig 13965 bp, 16 predicted proteins | sample COG_05_FD_184749 | JGI IMG/M metagenome (GOLD analysis project Ga0209425, IMG submission 184749) | Pelagic Microbial community sample from North Sea - COGITO 998_met_05 (SPAdes) (version 2) | ecosystem: Environmental > Aquatic > Marine > Neritic zone/Coastal water | place: Helgoland, sampling... | reverse complement strand
CGTAAAGACCATGTTGCTACCGACAGTGTATTCAATGTGTTTGATATAATGAGTTTGGTTGAATTCAAACAAGGACACAGTAATAGAAAACAAATAGATAGATTACTAGCTCTTGAAAGTGTTGTAAACAGAGTACAGATGACAAATGTTGTCATGGTCAAAGGCAAACAACTAAATCTTGATAACGAAGAAGATCATAAGTTTATGGCACAGTATGCAAACGATTGTGTTGCCGAAGGCTATGAAGGTATTATGATTAAGAAACTTGATGCTCCATATGAATGTAAACGTAGTACATTCTGGATGAAATGGAAGCCAGTAATAACTGTAGACTTGGAGGTAGTTGACATTGAAGAAGGAACAGGAAGAAATGCAGGACGTTTGGGAGCTCTTGTATGTGAAGGTGTTGATGAAGATCGCACCATACGTGTTAACGTTGGAAGCGGCTTGTCTGATAGTGATAGGGATAATTTTTGGACTAGAAAAGATAGTCTAGTTGGATACATTGTTGAAGTAAAGGCAGACGCAGTTACACAGAATCAGGACGGAACCTATAGTTTACGTTTTCCACGGTTTGAAAGATTCAGAGGATTTGAAGCAGGCGAGAAAATCTAATGCATAAAATTTATATTACTTTACAAACCATAGACGAATGGTATGATATCATACGAGAACTTAAACGTTGGTTTGGCAATAACTGGAAAGGTCAACGTGGAATACGTAAAAAATTTAAACATCCAGGCTGGTTTTTTGAACCAAGAGAAGTTTGGTTTTATGTTCCTGATCTAGCATTTAAGACGTTTATAGATTTGAAAATGTCAAACAACCCAAAATCGCGATAAATACATCATGTTCTTAGGATTATTAATTTTATTTGTTGCTCTTGCACTAAGTGGCATTGCGGCCTACTATAGTATAATTGGTTTGACTGCTATATTTGCAGCCGCCGTCTTGCCTATTATTGTTATGGGTGGTATACTTGAAGTTGCAAAACTAGCCTGTACAGTTTGGCTGCATCAAAACTGGCGACGTGCTAGAATAATTATGAAGTTATACCTTGTTCCAGCAGTTGCAGTTCTAATGTTCATTACATCAATGGGTATATTTGGCTTTCTAAGTAAAAGTCATATTGAACAAAGTGCATTAGGTACAGAGCAAATTGCTCAAGTCAAAGTGATAGATGATAAACTTGTTAGAGCTCAAGCAAAAGTACAACGTTGGAATGACGAAATTGGCAGACTCAACAGAGGCGAAACATCTGGACGTATAGATGGACTTATTGCTAGAGAACAACAACGTATCAAAAATGCAAATCTACGTATACAACCACAGATAGATCAAGAAAATGCAAAGATCAAAGGCTTTAGAGAACAAGCCGCAGTTGAAGTAGAACAACAAAACAAAAGACTTAGTGATGCACAGAAACGTACTCAAGCAGATATTGCTCTTGCAGAAAAAAGACTATCTCAACTTGATAAAGATGTAGCAGCCTATACCTCACAAGGCACAGTCAAAGGCGGTGTTTTTACCGCAGATATAGACAACGTAAAAAAAGGCAATCAACTAAGAGCACAACAAAAACCAGAACGTGACGAGCTTGCTAAATCGATACAACAAGCAAAACAAAATGAAATTGGTGTAGCAAGTAGAGTACAACGTGAAATTACGAGTATTAACAAACGTTTGTCAGAGCAAATCAAAGGTGTTGAAGAAAATGTAGAGAAGATACGTGCAAGTATTAACGACACTATAGAAAGTGCGAATAGTAATATTGCCAAGTATACACTTGAAGCAGGAAGCAGTAATAAAAATGTTGATGCCAGAATAAAAGAACTTGAACAGAACATTGAAAATATACAACCTGAAATAGATGAACTGCGTGAAGAAAAGTTTGTTTTTGAAAAACAATATAGACAGTTTGAAGCCGAGGTTGGTCCTGTTAAATACATTGCCCAGTTAATATACGGTGACAATCCTGACCAGAATTTGCTAGAAGCTGCCGTACGTTGGGTAATAATATTAATAGTAGCAGTATTTGATCCCCTTGCAATAATGATGTTACTAGCCGCCACAGAGACATTTGCATGGCGTAGAGAGGAAAAATATGCCTATACGAAATCACAAGAAGCTAAAATGTCTGCCGTTGAGACTCCTGAAGAAGTGCCGAGCCCACTGCCGGTTGAAGAGACTGAACAAGTTCAAACTGAAGAAGAACCAGAGCCAGCACCAGCAGTTGAAAATGGACCAGCAGATGAAGAGCCTAATGAGACTAGAAGCGAGGATAAGTCTGATGGAGGAGAAACTGGAGTCGATACTGAAGAGCCTAAGCAAGATAATAAAGCCTTAAATCGCACACTGCATGTTGAACATATTGTACTACCAGATCCTGCTATTAAAGAAGAAAAAATTGACTATGATCATGAGTATGTTCCTAATCCAGAAATTGAAGAAGAAGTAGAAAAAATTGGTGTGCCTGAAATAAGTAACGAAGGTGCAAATATTTACAATTGGCAAGAAATTGAAAACAAAAGTGATACTCTAATCCAAGAAGAAATAGATCGTGATATAGACAGTTATATTACGGAAGAAACACAAGCAGTAGAAGAAGATATTTTTGACTGGAAAGAAGAAGATGAAAACGATCCTGACAAACGTGCTAAACGTATATGGAAACGTATAAATCCGAATGATACATTAAAAAACAACGAACAGATGTTAGCACGTGGAGAAATTAGTGTTCTTCCTTGGGAACAGTACAATAATCAATCTGAAGAAAAATTAGAAAAATTTGCCACATCTACATTTGGTACTGGTTTTCCAAAAAGGCCGATCAAAGGCGACACTCATGTAAGCACTCAAAAATTCCCAAGTACCTTGTACAAATATAATGGCGAAGATTGGATAGAAGTTGATAAAAACACATCTAATACATATTTGTACAATGAACTATACATACAACACTTGATTGACAAATTAGGTTCAGGAGAATATGATCCAGAGCTTTTAAATGATGCAGAACGTAGTGCAATAGAAGAAAAACTTAAAAAAGGTGACCTATAATGGCAATCGACGCAGACAAGTACGAAAAATGTAATTTTTGCACAAAAAGTAAAAACGAAGTTACAAAGCTGATTGTTGGAGATAGTGTAGCCATATGCAATGAGTGTGTTGATCTATGTGGAGATTTGTTGAGAGAACTTGCTCAGAATACAGTTCAACCTTTGGCTGATAAAGAAATAAATCCAAAAGAATTAAAAGACTTTCTAGACAAGTATGTGATTGGCCAAGATGAGGCAAAAATTGTACTAAGTGTTGCAGTTGCAAATCATTACAAAAGAATTAATAATACATCAAAAGATTTAGAACTAGACAAAGCAAATGTATTGCTACTAGGACCAACAGGTTGCGGAAAAACTTTATTAGCAAAGTCTGTTGCACGTTTTTTAGATGTGCCGTTTGCAGTTACAGATGCAACAAGTATTACCGAAGCAGGCTATGTTGGAGATGATGTTGAAACACTTATAGGTAAACTACTAAGCAATGCTGGCGGTAACGTAGAAAAATGTCAACGTGGTATAATATTTTTAGATGAAGTTGATAAAATAGCACGTAAAAGTGAGAACACAAGCATTACCAGAGATGTAAGTGGTGAAGGTGTACAACAAGCATTGCTTAAAGTAGTAGAAGGTACAGTATGTAGAGTACCGTTACCCGGTGCTAACAGAAAAAATCCACAAGCAGAAATGGTAGAAGTAGATACAAGCAATATACTTTTCATTGCTGGTGGTGCATTTGTTGGAATGGAAGATGTAATAAAACGCAGAGCTGAAGGTTCTGGTATTGGCTTTGGTGTTGAGGTAAAAACAAATAACGACGGAAAATTAGAAGACTTAGAGCCAGATGATCTAGTAAAGTTTGGAATGATACCTGAATTTGTAGGGCGTTTTCCAACCTGGGTAGGACTTACACAGTTAACAGAAGAACAATTGAAGTTTGTGCTTACAGAAATTAAGAATAGTCTGATAGCTCAATACACTTACCTGTTTGAAACAGATGGTGTGAAACTGAAGTTTAGCGATGAAGCCCTGCTTGAGATCGCAAAAAATGCGGCAACACGTAAAACTGGAGCAAGAAGTTTGCAAGCCGAGCTTGAACGTATATTGATGCCGCATATGTTTAGCCTAAAAGAATATGCTAAACAGGATATTACCGAAGTAGTAATAACTCCAGGTCTAGTTAAGAAACCAATAAAATTAGCTGCCTAACTGGCTTGTAATAAAGCACAGGACAATAGTCTGCGATAGTTCAAAAGTCTATGAACTTTAGCACGATCACGTGCAACACAAAACCTTTTCCATGAATATGGTCTGTAAGTCATTTTGCCACCCTCCCTAGTTAGTTGGTTAGGTGCGTTCCTTCAGCGATTGCCTACTTCCGCCCTTTCGGGTGAACGTACATGTATTTAGCATGACTGCCATGCAATAATAAAAAAGGTTGACTATTATAAATAACCTGTTATAGTGTTTATATTGTTAGAGAATAGGAGACTTTACAATGATAAAACAAAACACTAGAATTGTGGCCGCACTGCTAGGTGCAACTGCTCTTTCCGCTTGTGGTGGCGGAGGTGGTGGTGGCGGAGGTGGTTACACACCAAATCCTCCAAGTCCAGTCTTATATTATACCCCGCCAGTTCAACAAGTAACTGTTGATCCAATGGCTGGTGCGAATGATAATGCATGGTTTGTTGGTGACACCTTTATTGAAGACATCGACGGTGATGGTTCAGCAGACGATATAATAGTTGCTGGTAGAAAAACACAACCTGCTACTGCTGGCACATGGAGCAACACTAAACTAAGCATGTTGTCTTTTGAAAATGGTGCATTAGTTGATAAAACCGCACAGTGGTTTTCAGGTACTGACAATGAGATAATGGGTACCGAGCCTAATGTTCATTTTGCTGACTTCTTTAAAACGGGCAGAAAAGACATGTTTGTATCACACAGTACTGATATGAGACACTTTGATAATACTGCTTCGTTCTTTACTAATAACGGATCTAATTTTACCAAAGTAAGTATTCCAACTGCAGATGTTTGGTCGCATGGAAGTGATGTTGGTGACTTGAACAACGATGGTTACCTTGATATTGTTATGGCAGATTTAAAAAGCTATAACACAACTATTGCACTCAACAATCAAGTGAATGGATTTACTGCATACGTTGATCCATTAGGAAATGCTGGTGATGCTAGGTACGGTGGTTCAGCAGTAGCAATTGGTAATTTTATGAACAATGGCGGAAACAATGAAATTATCCTAACAGATGCTCAGTGTGCAGTAGTAAGTGGCACTTGTAGTGATAGTAACACAACTAAAATGTACAGTGTTGACTTCACTGGTGGTGTGTTAACATATACCCATGAAAGAGACCTTCCAGCATTTAGTACTGCAGGTATAGATCATAGTGTTGAAATTGCAAACCATGACTTCAATGAAGATGGATATGCAGACGTTATTGTATTCAGCAAAAAAGTAAACAATGGTGATGACAAACTAAGCGAAATACAGTTCATGCAAAACAACGGTAGTGGTGTTTTTACAGATACTACAAGTACAACACTTGTTGGTTATCAAAGCAATACGTCAAGTACATACAAGCCGAGATTTTTCGATATAAACGGCGATGGTAAGATTGATATACTAGTTAGTGGTGGTGATTCAAGTACTATGAACAATCCGCATAACAGTCATCAATTTTTGCTTAAAACATCTGATAACAAATATGTTGCCGCTTATCAGAATATATTAACTGGTTTTATCACTGACGTGAGAGCTCTTGCAGTATCAAACGGCATGACTGACATGAACGGTAGTACTGTAAACATTTTTGAAGCAGATGATGGCAACAAGTATCTTGTTACATGGGCAAACAGTGCCGGCGGCGGTGCATCAAATGATACTAAACTTACGTTTTTTATGAGTAGACTTGATGGTACTGCAATTGCCGCAGGTACTGCAATAAACATGATACAAAATGCATGGAGCTATCTAAGTGATGCACAGGCTGCACAAGCACTCAGTGACACTGGACAATCATTTATGGGAGGAACAATCATTAACATCAACAAAGCATTCCAACCGATTGGTACTCTTAGTATGGCTGGTTTGGATCTTAACGGTAGTGTTTATGGTTTTGATATTGGTAACATAACTGGTCAAGCACTAGACAGCATTGGCAGGAACTATGCAGTAAATCTTGCTCCTACTAACATTGAAACCAGTGGTGCCACTATGTATAATAGTATTGCTAGTTTTAATACTAGAACTGCTGATGGTATAATTGCCGGTGGTGATAACGAAACACAACAGTTTACAATGGGCTACAACATGTGGTCAAATGCAGACGAAGAAACTGGTGATGGTACAACATACAGTGTGCATATGTCAAAGTTAAACAGCAATCCTTGGATGGGCTTCTCAGGTGTATGGGGAGAAGTCGAAAACACAAACATTGTTGACAGTGTTGTAAGTTACAAGCAAGGTGGATTTACTGCTAAAGCCAGTCTTATGCATGTTAAAACAAACTTTACTAAAGGTTTGATAACTGACGTGAGCGATCAGATAGGTGCATGGACAGAGCTAGGTTACAAAAAAGGTGGCTTAGAACTTGGTGCTGGCGTACATCCTGTGATGCTAAAAGGCGATGTTAAAGCAAACGTTCCTACTAGTGTTGACATGAGAGGTAACCTACAATACACAGAACATAAATTTAAGTTGCCAACACACGTAAATGGTTACTTGAAAGCAAATTACAACTTTAACTTAGATACTAATACTAAGATTAAAGTGAGTAGTGCCGTAAGTCAAAGCGGTGACAAGAATGCAAGTGTTGATTATACTTGGACATTCTAATCGAAATTTGACAAAGGGACTCCTATCCCTCTAACTATAAAGTTGCTAGGTTCGCCTAGCAACTTTTTTTACCTTTTTTATTGACAGCATACCTAATTCCATGTATAAATAATATTGTAAGTTGCTTAATAGGACTTACATTTAAATCTTGCTTTTATAAAGGAGAAAAAAAATGACAAGAATAACCTCACTCGACTTAGCCCCTTTTTATCGTAACGCCGTTGGATTTGATTCATTATTTGATAGAATCACAGCAAACTTTGAAATGTCCAGCTCACAAAACTATCCGCCGTATAATATAATCAGAGAGAATGATTACAATTATACTATTGAAATTGCGGCTGCAGGTTTTGAAAAAGCAGACATGTCGATAGAAATGGAAAATGGTACACTAACAATCACAGGTAATCAGCCTAAGAAGATTGACGGTGAAGATGAAGCAAACGGAGTAGAATATCTACACAGAGGACTTTCAGGACGTAACTTTACAAGAACTTTTAATCTTGCAGAGTATGTAGAAGTAAAAAGTGCAGAAATGAAAAATGGAGTACTAAGTATCCATTTAGAAAAAATCATTCCAGATGCTCTTAAGCCAAAAACTATTAAAATCAAATAACCTTAGATAAGTACTAGTAGAGGGTAATGCCTCTACTAGTTTAACAATAGAGATCATAAATGTCCAACGCAGACCCGAATACTCGCATTAAAGTAGTTGTTGATAATAAACTTAAAGAACCAAGTTTATTTAAATTGATCTATGTTAATGATAATGAAACTGCAATGGAATTTGTTATAAAAACACTTATGGAAATATTTCATTACAAAGCAGAAACTGCAGAAAGCCTTACTGTGGATATACATGAAAAAGGTAGTGCCGTTGTAGCAGTTTTACCTTATGAAATGGCAGAACAAAAGGGTGTAGAAGTTACTGTTATGGCTCGTGGAGCAGGATTTCCACTTCAAGTCAAACTAGAACCTGATAATTAGAATTCAATTTCAATAATTTTTGGATAGTATACTGGTTTGCTCCAGTTGGTTCCTCCGCGACCTCTACAATTGTTAAGAAACCGTATGCCATTTAGATGTTGTTCGATATCACTGTGATAATGTCCAAAGCACCAAGTATCAATCTTCTTTTCAAGATCTTCTTCTAAACACCGTGTTAGATAACTGTTTCCAGTGATACCCAACATATGTGTATCTGTTAGATGTATATCATGTTTCAATAACCGTGCATCTGGAACATAATGTGTAATAAGTACTATTTTCCTTATATCTGGGTGTGTTTGTAATTTTTTAATAGTTCTACATAAGAAACCAGCATCACTCATTGCCATTGCTTCAATTTGTTGTGTGGCATACATTGAGATTTTATATGTCTCTTGTGTCCATTGCTTACAGTCAGTATAGGCTTGTCCAGAGTCTCCTATACCAAAATCAAAACTGCACCATCCGTTTGTGCCAACAAATGCAACATTATCAATCACCAAACTATCATCTTGTAAAAATATAAAATTATCAATTTTGCCTATATCTTCTTTCAAGGTTTCATAACTTGTTTTAAGATCTTCAAGTGTCCATCTATGCTCGTCGTTTCCATCAACAAACATGGTCATAAGATAGTGCTTTGAGATTTCTTTCAACACTGGATGTAGATTACTGCGTTCTCTAGTTACATCACCAATGACGACTGCATAAGGACTCGTAGCTTTTCCCTCCCAAGAAAATTCTTCGTTCCAGCTATCCACATGCAAATCAGAAATTAAATCGAAATGTATTTTCATTATAACTATACTTAACTCAGGAGACAACCATGAACATAATAATTGGCAAAGACGAAGCAGAACGGCTAGCAGAAAAGTACACAGTACTACCATTGGAAACTATGAAATTTAAAAGCAATCCTGAATTACCAGCTACCACTGCATATTGTTTAATTGAAAGCATTCCTATAGAAGAAATGAACAAGATTGAAGAACAAAAAGCCTTGCATATCAAATTTTATGAAAACTACCAAAAAGGTGACTTTAACTTTTGTACAAATGCACTTGAACATCTCAAAGGCAAGTGGGGCGGAGAGATTGATAGTTACTATAGCATAATGGAAGACAGAATCAGTAAATACAAAGACACAGAAGATTTTGATCCAATACTTTACAAATAGGAGCATGGTATGTGGGAAATGATAGAACGTATGGCTAGCGATAGATTATGGATATACACTGGCATAGTAGGTAGTTTAGCAGGTGCAGCTTTTTTGTTCTGGTTCAAAGACACACGTATGGCATTCTGGGCAGTAGGAAAATTTGATACATGGATGGAGACACTTGCACAACGTTATGGTTGGAAGTGGTTGCAGGAGCCCAATGACCTGTGGCGTAAACGTTATCCTAGAATTACAAAAAAAATAGACGAACTAGAAGCACGAATCAAAAAAATAGAAGATCATTAATTGTTATATAAATAATACGTGGTCGAAAGCATTTTGATGTAACCTTCCCACATTAAACTAAACCTTAAGGAAACAAGAGAACACTATGAAAAAACTAGCCCCGTTGGCAGTGATAGCTACACTGCTGAGTACAACTGCTTTGGCACAAGAAGCCACAGTTAATAAACCAGTATTTACTATTTCTGGTAGTTCCGAGTTTTATTATAAAGATGTTGATTCTCAAATTGCTTCGCAAAAAGGTGATTCAATGGGAAACAGCGATAATGAAATCAAATTTACTTTTTCAAACAAAACAGAAAGTGGCCTAAACTACGGTATGGTTGTTGAAATGACAACAGTTGCAGACACAGATGCAAAGATTGATGAATCATCAATTTTTATCTCAGGTGAGGCTGGTAAACTAGTACTAGGTGGTAACGATGCAGTTACAGATAACTTTGGTATTGGTGAGCAAGACATCATGGACGAAGAAGTAACTGGCACATACACCAATGCTTCAATTCAATCAGATGCAGGTGAAAAAACATATGGTGCAGATAGCGACAAAGTATCATACATTTCTCCAAGTTTCGGCGGAATACAAGCTGGTGTAAGTTACATGGATTCAGGTGCAACAGGCACAACTGATTCAACAGCATATGGTGCAAGCTACACTCACGAAAACATCAAAATTGGTTACACAAAAGGTATGCAAGAAGTATCAGGTGCAATTGACAACGAGTCACAAAGCATTGGTGCTAAAGTATCATTTGGTGACATTGCAATTATTGGTGCAATGAGTACTGTAGAAGGTGCTGATGAGGACATTGAAACAATTGGAGCAGGTGCAAGTTATGCTATTAATGCATCTACATCTATTGCAGTTTCGACAATGGAATCAGAAGATGCACTAGACGTATCTGGTACAGAAAAAGAAAACCTAAAGCAAAACATGGTAGAAATTAAACATGCTATTGCACCTGGTTTAACTGGTTATGTGAACTACACAGACTATGAGTATAAGAACGGTGGTGAAGCATCAACAGATGATGATGGTTCAGTTTTACAATTTAAAATTTCCGCTAAGTTCTAAATAAAAGAATATAAAAATAGCACCTTCGGGTGCTATTTTTTTGATTAAATACTCTGTTGACAATATCAAGGAGCATAATATTGATCTGGGTTTTAGTTATAGTACACCTCCTAAAAGTTAATCCTCATGTTGAGATGATCGGTGTTTTTGAAACAGAAGAAGTGTGTAACGTCGCAGTCAACAGTTATAAAACTGTAAGTAAACGATTTGAAAAAAACACTGCCGCAGTGTGCATACTTACTGAAAAAACAAGTGTGCCGGACTTATAATCCAATTATACCACCTAACATTTTTCTTTCAATATAAATACATATGTCCAGGAGCTAGATATGTTCCTACCTGGAGGAACAGAAAGAATGATATGCCAGTAGCAGAAATACTCGCAGGGATTGCCCTTGTGAAGTCAAGTGTGGACTTTATTAAGTCCAACATCGATACATGTAAAGATATAGGTGAGATTGGTGGCGCAATTGACAAACTCTTGCAAGGTAAACAAGAGGTTGATAAAAAGGTCAACAATCGTAAGATGGGTGTCAAAGAACAATTTGACACTGCACATATTGCTCGTGAAGCAATAGATGCCAAACTAGCCGCAGAGCAACTACAAGAAATTGCTAATCTAGTAAACTTACGTTTCGGTCCAACCACTTGGAAAGACATACTTGAAGAACGAGCAAAACGTATTGCGGATGCCAAAGAAGCACAAAAGCAAGCAAGAATAAAAGCACGTAAGGAAAGTGCTGAACTTTGGTCAGATATAAAGATGGCATTAATGGGATTTGGTGTTGTAATAGTTATTGTGGTTGGTATTATTGGTGCTATAAAGTACTCATGACCCATGCTTTTTTGTTAATCGTGTATCTTGGCTCAAAAATTATAAGCAATGACATGTACTTTATTAACATAGACAGTTGCAAATATTTTGCCGCACGTTTTAACAATCAACCACCAGTGCCTAATCCAGCTGCTGGCGACCAACCAAAAACACGTAAGTACACAGCAGTATGCGAACCTAAACGCATAGGCAAAAACCAACCAAGGTACAATTAGGTACAAAATTTTGACAGTGTTGGAATTTTGACAATTATTTTGTACAAATTTCCATGTTGTATTGCATCGATAAGACTGATTGCACCCATATAAGTAAAAACGTGAGCTAGAATTTTCATCTTAGATGAGTAACGTAAAAAAAAGAGGGGGCTCTTCTTGCGTTACTCTACAAGCAGAATTCCGAGGATACTGATGGAACAAAAAATACAAGAATTACAAGCACAGATTGTAACACTTGAAAAAACACTTGCTAACATAAAACTGGCTCTACACAGATTCGCAGAACGTGAAACAGAAACAAAAGAGCAAGCAGACGAATTAAAAAATGTACTATAAATACAGTAAAGAATCAGAGATAAGATCACATAAATTTTGGAGACGCCCGTGTTAAAAGTATTACTGACACTTATAATAATATTGACTGCAGGAAATACATTTGCACAAACAACCAGCAATGTAAACACTGATAGCAAAAGCAATAGCACAGTAACCACTGATGCAGATACAAAAACCATTGTAATCTCTCCTCCAGGTAGTGCTATAACACCTAACGTAAATGGTTCTGGCAGTGATCTATGTACAGTAGGAGTTGCTGGTGCAGTACAAACACAGATACTAGGAATAAGCTCAGGTGAAACAGTTAGAGATCCTAATTGTGAAAGATTAAAACTATCAAAGACATTATATGACATGGGAATGAAAGTGGCCGCAGTAAGTGTGCTGTGCCAAGATTCTAGAGTACATGATGCTATGAAGATGGCAGGCACACCATGTCCTTACTTAGGTGCAATTGGACAGGCTGCACAAGACAAATGGGACGCCAATCCAGGTGCAATTCCAGAACCCGTAGTATTGGAGACTAAACAAGATGTTCAAAATAGAAATGGTGCGATCGCTGCTGGTGGCATTAGTCTTGGCTTGTTGCTACTCCTCTTACTCTAACGCACTTACGAGCGACAACCTATTACAAAATAATAACATGGGTACCAATTACGACTATTCAAAGGCTGAGAACTGGTCAGGTACTTATGGCACAGGCTATTGGGGAGGAAGCACTGCTTCAGGAGGTAATAATCCGAGTGATCCAAACAGGATGCCTGACAATTCGGCTTTCATATGGGGCGGTGCAGACAGTACTGTTAGTGCAACTATTGCACTAAACACTGCATTAGAAGCTGCTGGTATAAAAGTAAATGGATTTCAATACAGCTGGCGAGTTAAAAATGCTAATACAACTGCAGGTAACCTACAAACACAAGTCGATCCATTTAAAATAACAGTAGATATTAAAAAAGCAGATGGATCAACCTTTGCATCTTTTGATTACTCATATGGTTACAGTGGTTGGAGAGTTTATAGTGGATCACGATCATTTAGTATGCCTCAACCAACATCTTTCTTTGGTGATGTTATAATATCAGCACAGGCCCAAGATATTGAAAACTTTGCAGGACATTACGGTCCTGAATTCAATGTAGCTCAAAGTTCATTTAAAATGACCTATACCATTGATCCTTGTCTGGCTAATCCTCTTAGTTCATATACATGTCCTGGTTATGCAGATGCATATTTTAATCAACAATGTACGGCTAATCCTTTATACAATTCAGGATGTCCAGGCTATGCTGCCGCTTATTTGACGCAACAATGCAACAGTAATCCACTGTACAGTACCAGTTGTACAGGATATACAACAGCATATTACAATCAACAGTGTGCTATTGATCCTTTATATGACAAAGGTTGCACAGGTTATGATCAGGCATATTTTGATAAACAGTGTCTTGCAGATGCTACATCGGATCCTAGTTGTCCAGACTATTTTATAGCAATGTGCAAAGCAGATCCATTATACAACATGGCTTGTACAGGATATACAACTGCTTACTTTAATCAACAGTGTGGTTTAGATCCACAGTACGATCAGGCATGTGCTGGATATGTAGATCTCGCAGGCAACGACGGCGACTTCGTGGTTCTTAATCCTGTGATCAATGATGCTATTAACGTTGAGCCTCCAACAGTTGTTTTTACAGAAACACCGGTGGTAGTTGAAGACACAGTTGTTGAAGAGACTGCGGTTGAAGAAGTTATAGAAGAGGTAGTTATTGTAGAAGAAGTAGTTGTTGAAGAGCCAGTTGTAGTTGATCCAGTCAAAGCAAAAAGCGAAAAAATAAAAGAAATAAGACAAGAAATCACACAGTCATTGGCTGATAAGATGAGTACTGCGGCTAGTTTTGAAGTGCAACAACAGATACAAACACAATTGATCAGTATAATTGGTTATGTGCCAAACTATGCCAAATATAACAAAGCAAAACTATATGGCGGTGAACTACAAGAAGAAGTTAATCTAAAGGGCGGACGCATAGTGGATAATGCATTTGCAAGATGGTTTGTAAACGATCCTAACTATGAACGTTTAGAAGCATTACAATATAATTTAAAAGGAAATTAAAATGGCAGAAATAGA
>Ga0209425_10004585_pt1 | contig 13985 bp, 18 predicted proteins | sample COG_05_FD_184749 | JGI IMG/M metagenome (GOLD analysis project Ga0209425, IMG submission 184749) | Pelagic Microbial community sample from North Sea - COGITO 998_met_05 (SPAdes) (version 2) | ecosystem: Environmental > Aquatic > Marine > Neritic zone/Coastal water | place: Helgoland, sampling... | reverse complement strand
TAGTACTACGTGCTCTTATGCGGAAATATTCCAACTAAAATAAGCCCTGCTAAGTATGTATTAGCAGGGCTTTCATGTTCACAGAAACTATTCAGCAATTCTTCCCCAACAGCATAATTTTAGATGCTGCTCTTAAATTTCCAATTACACCAGCTGGTTGGGAAGTAGAGATGCCTGGCGAGGACGAGTGTCGCTTTAATGAACCTGACTTTTGGTTAATACTTAACCTACAGGACATGCTTACAGGCGGCTGGGGCAAAATGCCGAATGAACTTAAACAAATACACAATTATTATCAAAATTGGGCACCATTAGATCGTATTATAGTGGTAGTATGGCCACAGGGCATTGCAGAGAATTGGCCAGATGAAAGTTTCCATGTGGTGGAGTTCAGTACACACCAATACCAAACCTGGGCCGGGTATAATAAAGAACAAGATGTACTACGTGATGCGTTCGGCATTGATAACAAGGATTTTAAACATAACTTTGTGTGCATGAATCGAATTAAGAAGCCACACAGGCAGATACTATACGATAGAGTGTCTAGTTTTAAAACAGGCAATTGCAGTTTGCAGAGTGCCGGATATGAGTTAGACCTGCCAGGATTGGATTTTGCAACCTACGATAAGCAATATGATAATCTAGCAAATTTACTCAGTCTCAAAGGAGCATTTAACACCAGCTTTTTTAGCGTGGTGGCCGAAACCCAATTTGCAGAACAGTATGGTATTATTACAGAGAAAACATTTAATGCTATTGTAGCAGGACATCCGTTTATGCTATGTGCCCACCAGGGAGCAATACAACAGATGCAGAATCTAGGTTTTAAAACCTGGGATAGTTTGTTTAATGAATTTTACGATGAAGTAAAGGAACCAACTCGTATTGATGATATGATCTTTGATAATTTAGCATGGTTTGATGTTAAATTAAGTAGTAGCGATATGCATGAGTTATACATGCTACACAGAGATATTATAGATTATAACAGGAATTTTTTCCTAGAAGAGTTTGGTAATAAACAGGTACACTTGTTTAGAAAACAACTATTAAACATCTGGAATTAGATGCTGTTTACCAAAGTCTGTACACCAAGGATCAGGCTGACCATGGAACACAACTACACTACAATCTTCAGGAACTATCCAGGGTTGATCTGGATAAGCATATAATTCCTTACCCGCGGGCCATTTCCCATCACTAGTTAATCCAGTACCAGCTTGTAATAGGCCTCCTCTGAATATTTCCCACTTGAAGCTCATTGCCCAAGAATCAGGCCACCAAACTCGATCATCTCTGTCTTTAAAGTAGTCAGTGATGTAATCTTGATCACCTGTAAATTTACGAATAATAGATTCAGTATTTTTATTAAAATTATCCCAGATATCGTAGTATGTAGGAGCATGCCAGCTCATTACACTACTGTTACTTACGTGATATGTGGGTATCCATTTGCGGTTAAAATCCTGGCATATACAGAATTTTGTTGGTGAATGGTTAACAAATTTATCCAGATTATTTGATATAACCACATCCAGATCAAAATATAAAACTTGATCTGTAAACTGTGCGCTAAACAAGTAGGCCTTGTACCACCACAGCTTATAGCTACCCAGTTCAATATCTGGTACCTGGATGGTCCTACAGTCTATAGTCGCAAAATACGGGTGTTCCGGTTGGTCTGTTATTATATTAAACCTAAACGGAACACCCAAGTGTTGCTTTACTGCTAGGTAGAGTTGATTAACATGAACTTCAGGACTGTATTTAGATCCCGCACAAACGCATGCCACATCTAACATTATGCACTAGCTGGTGCGCTGAGAATGTTACCAGTATAACATATTCCGCCATTGGCCTTGTAGGATTGTACCACTGGTGTTATCATCTGCTGACATGTTTCCATGTCGTTAATGCCATACAGTTGTGTAACATCTACACTCATAGTAACCCCTGCTGCAAAAATTAATTCCATAATTAATGTCATAAGCTATTCCATTAGTGCTTGTTTTGACATTCCACTATGTCCGACAGTTTCACGTTGGATATCATTATGCGAAAATTCTGCCCAATATAACTCAAATGCTACGCTGTCTTCAAGTGCTTCAAATTGATGAAACTCACCAGGTTTAATTTGTGTAAAGTCACCTGCTTCTAATATCGTCTCATCAGTTAATTCATAATCATTCTTCCATGCCCGTATAAGAAGTCTACCTGATTCAACAAAAAAACCATTCCATTTAAATTCATGCTTGTGCTTACTGCAAACACCACCAGCTTTGGTTTCAATACGATGAAATTCTAATACACCGTTTGCGTGGATCAATTCTGTTTGACCCCATACTTTTCCTTGTTTCATTATAGTACCTCATATGATCTGCAAGTATTAAGAATAATTGCAAAACATGTAATAATGTGGAGTAGCACCCACCCGGTGCGTATGAGTGCTACTCTATCAGCTTTTCTATTATCATCTTGATAGGCCTTACTACCAATTGCCTTACACCAGATACCCCACATTACATGGCGTTCTTTTTGTCTTGAATTTCAGCACGACGAGCTTTGGTTAACTTACCAATCTCACCAAGTGCCTTACGTGCGCGAGCTGCGGCCGCTTTTACACCCTTTTCTTCAAAAGCGATGTTCTCTTTGATATATACTTCAATTTGTTCTAGGATTGTATTATGATGTTCAGACATGTTTTTTCCTTTCGATGTCATTCTCAATACAGTTATCTCCGTATTGAATTTCTATTAATTTGAGTGGTTTGTCAGTTTCGTTTGCTAACATATGCCATTCAGTTTTAGGTATTTGTAAACTTTGGTGTTGGGTATATTTTCCACGAAGTTCTGGATCACTACTAACATTTATGGTATAAACTGTTGCTTCGCCTTCACCAACAAACCAAAACTCTGCTCGATCTTTGTGTCGCTGCATACTTAGCTGTTGGCCGGGCTCAACAGCTAATTCTTTTAGTTTTGTATGACTACCATACTCATACAAAACACGGTAATACCCCCATTTTCTTTGAGTTTTAGGGGCTTTCCAATCTTCTAAAATCCAGCTGCTACTATTTGCTTTATTATCGCCACCAACACCAAATACAAATTTAAGGTTGGATTGTTCTAGGCGTTGCTCTGGAATATTATCATCTGTTCTGTCACCACCATTAGCAAATATACATCTATTATGAGTATACATAACTTTCGCAATAGCATCACATGCTGTGTCATCACTATCGTCAAATTCAATAATTTCATCAACGCATCGCAAACTTTTAATAATTGCACATCGTTCTTGGAATGGCATAAAATGTCTGCCTTTCTTGCGTTTTAGCCAGGCATCGCTGTTAATGCCTACCACTAACCAATCACCCAACTTACTAGCTGATTCTAAATAACTAATATGTCCGCTATGTAACGGATCAAATCCACCTGTTACTAGTACTGCTTCCATTAATATGCTCCTTGATAATTTTGCAGAAAATTCTGCAAGTCCTCTGGAGTTCCTACTCCCCACATACGTTCGATATTTTTAATACGCACTTTGCCGCCTCGTTCTATTAGCTCGTTATATACTGGACAAACGTAAAATTCATTGTTGGTGCGTATGTCTTTTTCAATCATCTGCTCAGCGCAATCAACGTAATCACTACCACGTGCATAGTAATAGATACCAACAGTGGCGTTACTCGATATTGGAGACTTTTCAGCCACTTGGTCAACCCAACCATCATTATCCAACTTTGCGTAACTCCACTTTGGATGAGTGCTTTGGAAACACAATATCCCTCCGTCAACTGACTCTGTACTAAATGCATAAAGTACTTCATTACTATTCCATTCAACAAACTGATCACTATTAGCGATCACCAAGGGCGTATCCGTATTAATAAACTCTTTTGCAAGAAGGGTAGTGCATGCTGCACCTTCCGTTACCCCATCTACTTGTACTATTGTACATTCTGGTTTAATTAAATGCAAGACAATTTCTAAATTAAATTTCTCATAATGCTCTTTTTGTACAATAAAAATATGGTGGGCATCAATGTTTAGATTTTCAGTAACTACTTGAATCATGGGCTTATTGCCCACTTCAATTAAAGGCTTAGGAAATGTGTATCCTGCTTCAGCAAAACGGCTACCTGCGCCTGCCATTGGTATCAATACGTTCATTGTTTTACTCTTCCATGGAATATTATGTTTTGGAGTGTGATCTACTTCTTCAATTTTATCTAATACTTTTGCTAGATTCACATCATGTGTGTCTTCTACGGCTAATAAATGACAACCACTGTCTAATACTGCTTGTCTTCCTATATGACTATCCTCAATAATAACAGTTTCACTAGGCTTACAATTTGCTTTAAGCATACATTTAAAATACATCTCAAAATGAGGTTTGCCTTTTTCAACGTCCTCGTTACTATACCAAAAATCAAAATATTCAATAAGTCCTAACTGTAGTAGACTCATCTTAACCGTATCCCTAACTGCATTGCTAGCACAAACTAATATATAACCTCTATCTTTAAGTTCACGGCACATGTCAGTAAAGTCGGCACGTGGCTGTACAGTTTCTTTTAGTATGTCCACAGTTGCACTCTGCTTTGCTCTAGCAATTTCAGCATGCTTATCCGTGGGTAGCCCTTTACTTTCTGTTAGCATATTTAATTTAGTGCGGGTAGGTAATCCGTCATACGTACTTAAATGTTCATCAATGGAGATTGCGTATTCACGGCCTAGTGCACGATTAAGTGCCTCATAGTGCGTTTGCTTGCTGTCTATTAGCACGCCATCTAAATCAAATACAACTAGTTTAATCATAATTACTCACATAGTCTGAACATACACCTGCAAATCCTGCAACGTCAGTATTGTGTAGTTCAGGCATTACTGCTATAGTTCTTTTACTTCCTGGTTTATTTGGGTATGCCCAAATCCATCCTTGACTTGTTACAGTGTAGTCATCTTCTTGATGCCAAAAACAATGTACACCCATATTTAACCCTGCTCGAAGCGCATCATAGTTTTTTGCGTGACACCAGAGTCTATTGTCTTTTAGGAAACTCCATTGCTCTAATAGATATTGGGGTTCATCATGGCCTAAATAAAATTCGTTATTAATTAACCATAGATCTATTTCGCAGTCATACCCTTGTTCAAGTGCTGCTAGGATATAATCAGGATGATTCTCATCCTTGCGATTAATGCCAAATGTATTTCCACGGTGTGATATTAAACGCATATAAATACTCTTATAGTAAAGTGGGTATATTATGTATAACAATATTTATGTAGGTTGGGATAGCCGTGAAGATATTGCTTACCAGGTTTGCGAACATAGCATTCGTAGACGCAGTAAGGAATATGATGGCGATGTCGTTCCTTTAAAACAGGACACTCTAAGAGAACAAAAACTTTATTGGCGTGATAAAGATAAACTGTCTAGCACAGAATTTACACTAACTCGTTTCTTAGTTCCACATATTAATGAATACAATGGCTGGGCAGTGTTTTGTGACTGTGATATGGTGTGGCAAATTAATCCTAGAGATCTGTTTAGACTTAAAGACGACAGCAAGGCAGTAATGGTCGTCAAACACGAGTATGAGCCCACTGAAAGTACTAAGATGGACGGACAAGCTCAGTTGCCTTACCCGCGGAAAAATTGGAGTTCGATGATCTTATGGAATTGCTCACATCCTAAAAATAAAGCACTAGACTTAGATACAGTTAATACTGCTAGTCCTAGTTTTCTCCACCGTTTTGAATGGTTAGACGATGATGACATTGGCGAGCTACCACACGCATATAACTGGCTAGTTGGTTGGTATGATGTGGAACATGATGGCGAGCCAAAGATCCTGCATTATACAGAAGGTGGGCCTTGGTTTGAAGAAACTCGTAACTGCGAATTTGATCACATATGGAAAAAAGAGCTGATTAACTTATACACATCATGATTAGAGATTATATGCAAGATGGTATTGCAAGGTTTGACCAACTGCAAATACTTAACTTTAATACAAGTCCTAAGATGGAAGTATTCGTGCACAAGGGCAACCACATCCCTGCACATCTAGGAAAGGGTGCAGGAGCAATAACAAAAAATTTCCAAAAACCAGCCTTTGTGCCCATATATAGAGACGCTCCAGGAGAATACTTTTACTGGTATACGTTTCCTTTAATGAATTATTATCATTGCATAAATGATGGATTAGGCCCAGTATACAATTATCTACAACTCAAAGAAAGCAAGCCTGATTTAAAGTTCATGCTTAACGTAAATCCACGTGTTATAGACGTACACCCTCCATTCGTTACTGAAATACTTGATCTATTAGATATTGAATATGAGTTTACTAACGAAAACTATCTATACGAAACTGTATATTTTAGTGACACACTGGTGCAAGATGAAACCGGTAAAAGATGTCGACCAGCTGATGGTGTATATGAAATGATACGAAAACTCGTTGAGACGAGTAGACGTAAATACCCCAACGTCATTACACATGATAATATCTACTTGAGCAGGCGGGCTCATGCTAATCCCCTCAATAACCGCAAGGCAGTTATTGGCGAAGATAATACAGTTAAACGTGGTATTACCAACGAAGATGAAATCGTAGAGATACTCAGGGATCTAGGATACGCAGAGGTGTTTGGAGAAAACTATAGCTTGGGCGAGAAAATTAGTATGTTTAGTCGTATGAACAAGTATATCAGCACTGCTGGTGCTGGTGTTACGAATATATTATGGCGTATAGGACAGCCACTAAATGTAGGTGGCATACATACTCCTGGGTTTGGATTTCCAGTACAGTCACATTCTAGACACATATGTACACATCCTAGACATATACGTTCCATTATTGATTGCTATCCAGGCAAGGTTTGTTTTGTAGACGAGGAGCAGGGCCGCAGTAATTACAACAGCCCGTGGTATATCAACAATTTAGAAGCATTTAAACAGTGGGCTTCTACCATCTAAAAAGGTTGGTGATAGTCTATAACAGGTGGTTCCGTGTTAAGTACTTTCAACCAAGCATTGCCACTTTTTATCTCTTTAAGAGTAAACTGATTATCACTTAACCAGTAAAATAACTCACGTCTACTGGGCTCTTTATCAAATTCAGCATGTTTATTGTGTAATGCAAGAATATCATTCCAGCCATTACTAATACTATAACAACTGTTGTGCACATCCGTAATAACAGGATATCCTTTACGTGTGGCTTCTAATGCAACCATACTATTGTGTACTACTAAGAAATTTGCAGTTTTTAATTCATCGTCGAATGCAGGCAGGGTAGGGCCTGATTCTTTTCCAATTAAATTACCCTTGTTATCCACAATGGGGCCTCCGGGTTTACGGCGGATAACTATCAAGTTATGATCAGTTTCTGGTATTATTGATTTCAAGTATTTAACTACTTTAGTTTCCCAATCCCTGCAATTCATATACCAACCAACCGCATCAGTAGGAGGACACACAATTATATGTTTTCCGCGTTCAGATCCTGTTCGCCAAGGGGTCACTAGCTGATGAGGGCGAAAATTATCTTCCCAGCGTTTTCCATCACTAGCACCAATCCAATTCATAGTATGTGAATTCTTTAATAGTCGCAACCATCCTTTTCCATTATATCCTGGATTAAAGTATGCATGATCTAAAAAATATCTATCCATTCCTAATTTGGCCGCGGCTTGAAACATCAATCCGGTACCGCGCAAAATTCCCAAACTCATAACCGCGGAAGTGTGTCGTGGGAAACCTTTTAATTTAAATTGATCTATTGCAATCACTTCAGCAGCATAGTCACCACCTTTTCTATTAACGCCCCTGGCAAAATTTACAACGATATCAGTTGTCTTTTGTCTATTAGTTGTGTAGCAGATTAGTGTTTTTCGCATGAGTACATATCCTGTAATATATCATAAGCAACTCCGCTAGCAATTTCTTGTTCTGTAAATTGATTATACGCCAGCCAATTGAGCCACCGGTGTCTGTCTGCAATTTTAGGGTTTTCTATCTTGCTTAAATCTATTTCACTTACGCCTACTGCAAAGCTACGTGGATGGCAGAACGTGGGAATGCCAGCAAGTTGTGCTTCTAATGATACTAAACTGACAGTTGTAACCACACAATAAGCATCTATTAAATCTTGTTGTACACTGGTAGACCCATCTAATTTCTCAGCATCCGGGCCACTTACTCCCGTTGATCTAGGTTTATATCTTACTTTAATAGGCCTATCTGTGTGCTTCTTTAACTCTGTTATTGTATACGCTAGCCATTGATCTGCTGTTTGATTAACTACTGCTAATGTCATTGTATCTGAGCTAGGGCAAATTAAAATATGTTTTCCGTTAGAATAAGGATCTAATTTTACATTCCACTTATCAAACCTATCACTTGGAAAGTGTCGAATGTCAGTTGGGTAGAAGTTATTTTTTGCAACATGCCAATAATGCTCGTGTGTTCCAGATCTAGTCCAACGTCCCCAAAACGGCATGTCCCAGAACCAATACTCATCTACGCTTTTCATTACATAGCTATTATTTTCTATAATACCCCAAATAGCACTAGGTGTATTTTGCACATCTTGTCTATTACCAGGCTTGGCACCAGGCCATCCTTTGCGTAGACTATCCATAACCCAATTGCATTTGCTATCAGGTTGATATGTGTTATAGTATAAATTAAGCATTACACAGATAGTACGGCCGTTCTTCCGTTTGTCCAGGTATGATTTCCCACCCGCTAAACTCTTTAGTTAAACTCTCTTCAAATAGTTTTTGACTATAGTTAGTGCCCATTGTCCACTTATACCCCTTTTTATCACGTTCAGTTGGGAATTCAAACAACACTGTCCTGCCTTTATGTGCAAAGTCGCGCACTAGTTTGTCCATATTTTTATATTGTTCTGTGCGATTGTATAAGTGATGTATTACATTAAACACTGTTAATAGATCGTATTTACGTGCATTATCACTCCACAACTCTAGATTACTGTTCAGCCATGATGTATTTGTTATGTCGTGACGTGCTTTTAAACACTCACATACACTAATATATTCTTTATTATAATCTACACCAGTACTTTCAATGCCAGCAAATGCTGCATGAAAAACATAATACCCTAAGTTATTACCAAAGTCAGCATATGTTTTTGGTTGAACCCTATCTAGTATTGTTTGAAAAAACTCTGATTTAATTTTAGTATCCGTCCATGGACGCAATGGTCCTGGATTATTCATACTAGTAATGCCAATATCAGTGATGTCGTAATTTTGATATCCACGTACTTCAGTAACGGGATTATCATAACCACCAAAGTTAATACTGTCTATATCTGCTCGTTCAAGTGTTTTTAACATGACTATTAATATACTTTCCCATTGTTTTCCAGGTTACCCAGTCTGTAAAGTCATGATTTTTGAATAATTCATACATCTCTACTATCCATACAGAGGTTAATTTATTTGAAAGATTTTGACAAAATATTTCATCTGTCACTGACTTATTAATCTGTGCAACACTCATCCACACGCTGATATTAGTTTTCTCCTCGTTGTGAGTATCTGCCCAAAATTGTAGGTGTAGGAAAAATGCAATTTTTAAAAAATTATCATAAGCATCCACTAAACACTGTTTATTATCCAGTGTATTTTTGAGATTTAACTTTTCTGTATTCCAACGATCACCTTTGGGTTCAATAGTTGTGTCATATCTTTCAGTTCTAACCACCCCAGCACCACCGTAATCCACCCACATCATCTTTTGATTGTTGTCTAACATATAGTTCTTACCATTGTTAAACCCAAAGTCCCAGAATAGTAATCCATGATTCTTGCATAGCCAACTGTTTAATCTGCATACTTCTGATAGAGCATCATACCATGAGTTGTCATTTTTAGTTATTTTATTGAACGGGGCATTGGCAGTATACCACATGTAATTCATCTGTTTATCGTCAAGTTTAAACGTCTGTAATGCATTAGGCTTATTAGGCGATTGACAGATTTGTTGTAACATAAGTTGTAATATAATATAATTTTTTGCATAAGTGCTAAGTGTTTTAACCACGTATGTTTTATGCTGATCCAAGTACGGATGAGCAAAAAATGTTTTTCCATCTTTGCCATCGCCCAAACTTTTTATTGCCTGATATCCATAAGCACTCAGTATTTCTTTTCTGCCATCTAAACTTCTTAAATATATGATATCATCAACTAGTCCAGTAATAACAAACTGATTTACACGATTTTGATCTCGCCAATGTTCACGGATCCTCAACTTTATGTCAGATTCCATCTTATCCCAACCTGGTATATTTTTGGGTTGACTATATACTTGGGGTTGCATAATTTTTTTAATCATCTGCTGATTATTTTCGTGATGTTCATTCCACTTAACCATTGACGTTAACCTTTTGATAGAAATATTCTGCTACTAATTGATTACGTGCTAAACTCATGTGCATTCCGTCTTTATTGAAAAGAGATTTATCCGTGCCATGGATGCGCTGTTTTTTCTTAACATGACCAGGTTGCCAATTAGTATAATCGGTAGGCAAGCACTGTGAATGTTCTGCTCTTATATATCCTGCTTCATTATCATCCCAACTCCATTCTGGTATGAAGGTGTAGTAAGCGTCAGGGATAAAGTGTTGTTCAAAGTGCTTAACATTTACGTCTAAACTATCTACTATCTGTGTTAATACTCCATCAATTAACCTACGATGAAAGAAACTGTACATAACAAAAACATTCTGTACATCAAAATAGTAATTAACTCTCTCATGTATTAATTTAATAGTGTCGTTGCCTGCACCGTCTAGACCAAAATTTAGTGTCGCTGTTCCAAGTTTCTCTTCTAGTAAACTAGGCCATGAATGTTCTACAGGTGCACCATGATTAACCGTAAAGCTATCTCCTAAACAGATGTTAACTGGAAGCCCAACATAGTCGCTATAATCTGGCCCTCTAAATCCCCATTCGTTAAAATTACACGTAATGCCCAGTGGTTTCTCCGTAAACATGTGGATACATTCAACTGACGCATTTGATCGCCTTGAATAAATTTCTAAATCATCTATAATCATTAAGACTAAACTTCGTTCCATTCATATGCATTTTAGTACGCCCACTATTAGTGTACACTAAGGTCTCTGGGTCGTCAACTAAGAAATCACAGCTCTGGCAGAACTCAGGATAGTCTCCAGTTCTATGTTGCTCCCTAAGTTGTTCATATAAATCTCCCGTCATAATATCCTGTACACTAGTTTCACTAAAGTGTCCTAACACCGCGGCACTATCATTACCTAGTACTTGACAACACGGGTGTACTCCGCCAGTTTTTCCATCATTACCACCTGCACGTATAACAATATCAGGACTAAAAGGTCTACCGCATGTTTTCGTAGAGCCGTTGCGAATATATTCTGGATCATATACTCCACTCCAGTTATGCATTTTCCATATCTCAGTGTTAACGCCTGCACTATCAACTATTTTACGATACTGCTCTACTTCGTAATCTATGTTGTCATTGTCTAATACTAAATGATAGGTTGCTACTTGGCAAGCCTTATCTTCTGAATAGCTTTTCATTGCGTGAAGATTCTCTATTGTACGGTTAAAGTTATAACTGTTCATCCATTTCTTATAAAGTTCTTTGTTATATCCAATAATACTAAAGCGGAAAAAATCTAAGCCAGCGTCAACGCAATCATGCATAAATTCTCCATGCATACGAAATCCATTACTGAAGATATAGCACTGCGCACCATACTTCTTAACAATTTCAATATATTTAGGGAGATCCCTGTTAAGTGTAGCTTCTCCACTGCCGTCTAGGTTAACTACATTGAGTCCTGCTTCAGCACATTCTGCTACAGCACGTTCAAACATGTCTAGTGGCATCTTTTTTAACCAGTCTTTACCCCTAGCACCAGTTTTTCCTTCTGGAGTTGTTTGTGGGCACATTGCACAAGTATAATTACATCCGCCATTAACTTCTATAACTGCTCTATCTATTTCATACATTAGTATTTGCCTTTAAGGTGCTCCCACGCAACACCACGTTGTAGTTCATCCATTGTCCAACTTATATACGCCATGTTATATAACCATTGTGTTCTATCTATATCCATTGGGGGATTTTCTAATAGCTCTAACGGCATACTACAAGGCCCAGTTAGTGCATCTGGGTCTAAACTTACTGTGGGTATCCCATCTGTAATACTTTCAAATAGTGTACTCGTGTTATATCCTACTACAGCCCAAGCATCTGCTAGTTCTGTAAGCAACCCAGGCCCGCCTTCTATATTCCTTGTAAATTTTGTTCCGTCTGGACTTGGGTTGTCCTTGTATGTAGTACTTATAGATACTCCGGGTATACTTAAAGCATCTCCCCAACTTAATGGATTTGTTTTAGCACTGGGTCGTATTAATATGGGGCGATCACTATATTTGCGGATTTCTTGAATGGTAGTATTAAGCCAATTGCGCATGCTACCATATCGATCCATCATAGTTTGCACTACACTATCATTATTTTTCTGTAAGGGTATTAATATATGTGTGCCACTCTTGCGCCAGGGCAAAACTTCTAATCTCTGCTGTTGTTTTATACGTTCCCACCTATCACTGGGACTATTTTCATTATTAAATTTGCCAGGAGATAGCAAGTGCCACCATCCTAGCCGCCAATGCCATTCTGACCAGTTACCTTCTCTGGCGTTTCGTTTAAATACTGCTGTCTCAAAAACCATATAGGGTTTGCTACTGTTAAGCACAAAGTCAAATACTGGATCTTCTCTAAACTTGTTACAGTATATGTTGCAAGTAATATAATGATCTGCTTCGGGACAGGGATTAGCAAACCAGTCAACTATTTGTAGATCAGGATGAGTAAACTGCATCTTGCTAAGGGCACCCTGGAACTGATGCCTAAATGCTAATACCTTCATGCTACTTCCCACTGATATGTACTTGAATGATCATGCATTGCGCAAAACTTTTGTATTCTATCCGCGCCGCCTTGTTGTAATGGTTCAAAAAACTTTTCAGTGTAGTCTTTCATTAATTCTTGCCTAAGTGTCTCGTCTGTTTCAGCCTGACGTATATCATCCCAGCGTTCGTCTCCATAGAAACAATATAAGGCAAATGTTTTAATGATTCCAGTAAGGTCTGACTCTTGTACATATGGCTCTGGCATAGTTAGTGCCCACTTGTCCATAAATCCACCGCCTATTGCTCCGCTTTCCCATCCGTTAATATGATCTGGATCCATAAAGCCAGCGTCAACTGCTATCTGCCTAAGTTTAGTTCCTCTATAAGGTTGAAAGATACTAATGTTAATTCCATCGTACCCTCTGGCATTTCTTACCATCCGGGCTGTTTCCATTATCATATCTCTAGTCTCAAAAGGCATCCCCACGATAACGTTTAAGCCATAAGGGATATTACTATCATTAATATATCCCAGGAACTGCTCGTACTTTTCATTCTTAACTTTACGCATGAGTACGTTCTCTCTGTACTCAGCATTGCCACTCTCAATGCCTAAACTAATACGATATATTCCTGCTTCTTTAAGGGCGGCCAAGTATTCTGGTCTACAGTTTTCTATGCGTGTGTTCATCCAAAATGGAATTTTGTACTTGCTCCACATATCACATAGCTCATATATTTCTTTAGCAGGCCGAGCAAGGAAACTATCATCCTGTATCATAATTAAGTCTGGATTGTACAGTTCTTTAAATTTTTGTAGTTCTCGTTCCACTATACTTGCATCTTTACGACGTATATAATTGCCAATTTCAAGCACGTTTGCTATATTACGAGTATTTGGACTGTTACAATACGTGCAATTATAAGGACAACCCCGATACGTTTCTAGACTAACCGCTGCATTAAATGTCTGGCCGCCCATTGGTCTGTTCCAACGTTTAACTTCAAAACAAGTAT
>Ga0209425_10004574_pt1 | contig 14008 bp, 14 predicted proteins | sample COG_05_FD_184749 | JGI IMG/M metagenome (GOLD analysis project Ga0209425, IMG submission 184749) | Pelagic Microbial community sample from North Sea - COGITO 998_met_05 (SPAdes) (version 2) | ecosystem: Environmental > Aquatic > Marine > Neritic zone/Coastal water | place: Helgoland, sampling... | reverse complement strand
CGTTGATAGGCTGGATGTGGAAGCGCAGTAATGCGTGTAGCTGACCAGTACTAATAGCTCAATTGGCTTGATTTATGCACTGAAAAAAATTTTTTAAAATTTAGTATTCTTATTAATATAATTTTTATCTAGTTAAAAACTTCAAAAATATTAAAAAGTTAAATATATCCTAAATAATAACTAGAATGATAAAAGATAAATTTGTATCAAATCTAATCGGATTTAAAAGCTACATTTCTGATAAGAAGATTTTGCTTACACATCTCAAAAAAATTCAAAAACCTTTTTTTTTGACAATCAAGTCAAAAAAAAAATTGATTTATAAATTAAGTTTAAGAGGCTTAAAAATAAAATTAATTTCTAAACTAGTTTATTTTGAAAGATGTTTTAAAAAAAAACAATCAATAGAAGTTAGATGTCGAAATGCAAAAAAAAATGATATTGATCAAATATTAAATATAGCAAAAGAAGACCATTTAAATTCAAGATTTATAATTGATAATTTAATACCAGTAAAATTTAAAAAAAAATATAGATCTGAATGGGTAAAAAATTTTTTTAAAAAACAAAGAGGTGATTACTTAATAGTTGCATATAAAAATAATCAAATTTTAGGTTTTATTTTAATATTAAAGAAAAAAAATCAATTTGTAATTGATTTGATTGTTTCTGGTAAAAAACATAGAAAAAAAAAGGTAGCTACTTCATTAATTAATTATATTAATAACAAAATTATGAAAAATAAAGATAAGATAATTGCAGGAACACAAATAAATAATTTTATTGCAATTAAAATGTATAAAAAACTAGGATTTATTAAAAAAAAAAATCAGATATTTTGTTATCATATTCATGGTAGATAGATTTTTAAATAATTAACATGAATAATTATAATTATAAAAAAGATATTTTAAAAAAGATTAATTCTAAAAAATTATGTGTCTCTATAATTGGCCTAGGGTATGTTGGGTTGCCACTATCACTTTTGTTATCAAAAAAAAATCGTGTTATTGGAATAGATGTTGACAAAAAAAAAATAGATTATTTAAATTTGAATAAAAGCTATATTGAGAGGATTGAAAATAAAAAAATTTATAACTTTAATAAAAAAAACATTTTCTCTAGTGATTTTTCAAAAATATATGAAGCTGATGTAATTATAATTTGTGTTCCAACACCTTTAAAAAATAACAAAAAGCCAGATTTAAGTTTTATAAAAAGTGCTGTATCAAAAATTAAACCCAGTCTAAAAAAGGGTCAAACAATTATTCTTGAAAGCACAAGCTACCCAGGAACCACTTATGATTATATTGTAAAAGTATTAAATAAAAATTTTATTGTTGGGAAAGAAATTTTTGTTGGTTTTTCCTCTGAAAGAATAGATCCAGGCAGAAATGATAATAAAATTCAAACAATACCTAAAGTTGTAAGTGGTTATTCAAAATTTTGTCTTGAAATAGTAAGTAAATTTTACAGAAAACATTTTACTAAAGTATTCAATGCAGACTCTTTACTTATTGCTGAGTTTTCTAAACTTTTAGAAAATGTTTATAGGTCTGTAAATATTGGTTTCATAAATGAAATGAAAATAATTGCAGATAAAATGGGCATTGATATTTTTAAGATTATAGAAGCCGCAAATACGAAGCCTTATGGGTTTATACGATTTTGGCCAGGCCCAGGAGTTGGAGGCCATTGTATACCTATAGACCCATTATTTCTAAATTTTGCAGCAAAAAGATTTGGTTACGATAGTAAATTTGTAAAACTATCTTCAGATATAAATTATAGAACAGTGAAATTTGTTGAGAATAAAGTGTTATCTTTTTTAACAGAAAATAATATTAAATTTCCTTCAGCTAAAATTTTGTTTTTAGGATTAGCGTATAAAAAAAATTTAGATGACTATAGAGAATCTGCATCTTTAAAATTATTTGATTTTTTAATAAAGAAAAAAATAAAAGGGATAAAAGTTTATGATCCTCACTTTAAAAAGAGTAATGTTCCAAAAAAAATAAAATTAGTTAAAAAGCTAACATCAAAAGAATTATCTAAATTTGATCTTGTGATTTTAATTACAGATCATGATTGTTTTGATTATAAGTTTATTAATATAAATTCAAAAAAAATAATAGATTGTAGAGGTAAGTTCTCACTATCTGATAAAGTTATTAGAGGATAATTTGCTTTGCATTATTCAAGCTAGATCAAATTCTAAAAGGTTTAAGAACAAAGTTCTTCACCTAATTTATGGTACTCCAATAATACAACATGTTATAAATAGAGTTAAAGGATCAAAAAAAATCACAAATTTAGTTGTTGCATCATCTTCAAATAAAAATGATGATAAATTAATCTCTTATCTTCAAAAAAAAAGAATAAAATTTTACAGAGGTGACTTGGAAAATGTAGCAATGAGACTTTATGAAGTTGCAAAAAAAAATAAAGCAAAATTTTTTGTTAGAATTAGTGGAGATAGCCCTTTGATAGATCCAAAATTAATAGATAAAGCCATTAGAATTTCAAAAAAAGAAAAAAGATATGATATTATATCAAATGTATTTCCTAGAACATTTCCTAAAGGGCAATCTGTAGAGGTCATTAAAACATCAATCTTAAAGAAATATTCCAAACATTTTTCAAAAATTGATAAAGAACACGTAACAAAGTATTTTTATGATAATTCAAATAAATTTATAATAAAAAACTTTACATTTGATGGTAATAATAAAATAATAAAATTAGCCATTGATACAAAAAAAGATTTAAAAAATATATTAAAAAGGTTTAATAAAAAAGAATTTATCGACTATTCAATTTAATTATGAAAATTGTAGCAGCAGTAATAGGCATGGGGGTAGGTGAGAAGCATTTAGAAGCAATAGATAAATTTAATGGATCTAAAGTTAAAATAATTTGTGAAAAAAACAAAACAAAAATTGGAATTTTAAAAAAGAAATATCCAAATAAAATAATAACTTCTGATGAAAAAGATATTTTTTTGGATAAACAGATAAATTTAGTTTCTTTGGCAAGTTATGATGATTATCATTACAATCAAATACTAAAATGTTTTAGATATAATAAAAATATAATTGTAGAAAAGCCAATGTGCTTAAATCAAAAGCAATTAAAAAATATATATAAATTAACAAAAACAAAAAAAATAAAAATGACATCAAATCTAGTTTTGAGAGTAAATTCATTATTTAAGGATTTTAAAAAAAAAATTAATAATAATAGAATATACTATGTTGAAGGCGATTATATCTGGGGTAGAAAAAAAAAGTTGTATGGTTGGAGGTCTAAAACTAAACAATATTCATTAACTTTGGGCGCAGGAGTTCACATTATAGATCTTATAAATTGGTTAACAGGTTTAAAACCAAAAACTGTTTATGCTTTAGGAAATAAAAAAGCCACTAAAGGAACATCTTTTAAAAAAAATAGCATGATAGCAATGATGTTTGAATATCCAAAAAATATTATAGTTAAAATAACTGCTAATGGTGCGGCTATTTTTAATCACTTTCATGAAATTAAAATTTTTTCTGATAATCAAACATTAGTTAATTCTAGATTAGGATCATACATGATAAAAAAAGATAAAATGTCTAAAATTTATTCCTCTTATCCTGATAAGAGTAATAGAAAAAAACTAATTCATAATTTTATTGAAACTTTGACTAAAAAAAATATAAAACCAATTATATCTATAAAAGAACAGATTGATTTAATGACAATTTGTTTTGCCGTAGATAAATCTGCAGAATTACGAAAAAAAATTAAAATTAATTACCTTTAATTCAATGAAAGAGATAAAATTTTCAATTCCAAATATTTCTAAACAAGACATTAACTTAGTTAGTAAAATAATTAAAAGTGGGTGGTTGACTCATGGGAAATACACAACTCTTTTTGAAAAGGAAGTAAAAAAATTCACAAAAGCAAAGTTTGCAGTTTCAGTTTCTAGTGGCACTGCTGGACTTCATATATCTTGTTTAGCATCTGGCTTTAAAAGGGGAGATGAGGTAATTGTACCAGCACAAACACATACAGCTACTGCCCATGCAGTAGAATATACTGGAGCAACCGCAATTTTTGCAGATGTAGAATATCCCTCAGGAAATATAAGCCTAAAAGAAATCAAAAAAAATGTAACAAAAAAAACCAAAGGTATAATTTTAGTTCATATGGCAGGTTATCCTTGTGAAATGAATAGCATTATAAAATTTTGTAAAAAAAGAAAAATTATAATTTTAGAGGATTGCGCACATGCTCTGGGAACATATTATGAAGGTGTTCATGCAGGTAATTTTGGAATTTCAGGCAGTTTTTCTTTTTATCCAACAAAACAAATTACAACTGGTGAAGGTGGAATAGTTATTACGAATAATGAAAAGTTTTATAAAAAAATAAAGAAACTAAAAGCATTTGGAATAGACAAAGATATAAAAGATAGAAAAAAACAAGGAGATTATGATGTAAAATCTCTTGGATTTAACTATAGAATGACAGATTTTCAAGCTGCTCTTGGATACTGCCAAATGATTAATTACGCTAAAAACTTAAAATCAAGACATTCGATAGCTAGAACGTATATAAAAAACCTTTCCAAGACAGATAAAATTACATATATGCCTCATTCTAATAATAGCTCATTTTTTGTATTTCAGATTTTTTGCAAAAATAGAGACAAGATACTAAAAAATTTAAAAAAAAAAAAAATTGGAGTAAGCGTACATTATACTAACCCATTGCCAAAAATGTCATATTATAAAAAAAAATATAAATTAAATTTAAAAAATTTTAAAAACTCTGTAAAATACGGGAATCTTAATATTTCTCTACCAATTTACCCAAAACTAAAAAAAAATGAAGTGGATAAAATTTGTGAAGAGATTATTAAATTAGTTTAGCATGAATAATAAAAAAATTCTTTTAGTTGGTGGTTGTGGTTTTATAGGACATAATTTAGCAATCCATTTAAAAAAAATGGGAGCAGATCCAATTATTGTTGATAGCCTATCAGTTAATAATATTCTGTCATTCGCAGATAATGATATAAAAAACAAAAAATTATACTCTTCAATACTCAATAATCGTATTGAATTATTAAATAGTAATAAAATAAAATTAATAATACAGGATGCAAGAGATTACCATGCAGTATCAAAGATTTATCAAGATATAAATCCAGATATAATAATTCATTTAGCGGCAGTTTCTCACGCCAACAAATCAAACAAAGACCCACACAGTACTTTTGATCATAGTTTTAGAACTTTAGAAAATACTCTTGACTATGCAAAAATAAATAAAACTCATACAATTTACATGTCTTCAAGTATGGTTTATGGAAACTTTGACTCTGAAGATGTCAAAGAAGATAGAGTGTGCAAACCAATTGGGATTTATGGAACACTAAAATATTCTGGTGAACTTTTAGTTAAAGCTTATAGCGATGTATTTGATCTACCATATACAATTATAAGGCCATCAGCTCTTTATGGAGAAAGATGTGTGAGTAGAAGGGTGGGTCAAATATTTATTGAAAATGCGATTCAAGACCTTGATGTTACAATTAATGGAAATGGAGAAGAAAAATTAGATTTTACTTATATTGAGGATTTAATTGAGGGCATTGGTTTATGCTGTAAAAATAAAAATGCAACTAATCAGATATTTAATTTGACATACGGAAAATCAAAAAAAATCAATGAACTTACAGAGGTATTAAAAAAAGAATTTCCAAAAATTAAAATTTTTTATAAAGAAAAAGAAAAATTTATGCCTGAGAGAGGAACATTAGATATCTCAAAAGCAAAAAAATTGATAGGATATAACCCAATAAATCCAATTGATACAGGATATATTAAATATATTTCGTGGTATAAAAAATTTTGGGATGAATTAAAAAAAGATTAATTTCAAACTCATGAAATTAAAAAAATTTGATTTTAAAAATAAAGTTTTGATAATTGCTGAAATAGGTAATAATCACGAAGGATCATTTAAATTAGCAAAAAAATTAATTGAAAAAGCTGCAAAAGCTGGAGTTGACGCTGTAAAATTTCAAACTTTCAGAACTGAAGATTATGTAAATGATAGAGATCAGAAAAGATATAAAAGACTAAAAAAATTTGAACTATCAAAAAAAGAATTTTATAAACTTTCTAAATTTGCCAAAAGTAAAAAATTAATTTTCATATCTACACCATTTGATATTCAAAGTGCAATTGATTTGAACAAATGTGTTGATTATTTTAAAATTTCTTCAGGGGACAATAACTATTATCCTTTAATTGAAAAAGTTTTAAGTTTTAAAAAACCAATTATTATATCTACAGGATTGCTAGATAATCAAGGAATTGTAGATCTACTTAGAATAATAAAAAAAGAAAAATTTCCAATGAAAAAAGTATTTCTTTTACATTGTGTATCTGATTATCCAGTAACAGATAAAGAAGCCAATTTAATCTCTATTAAATATTTAAGAGATAAATTTAAAATAAACATTGGATATTCTGACCATACACTTGGAATGGAAGCTTCTATTTTAGCAGTAGCATATGGAGCTAAAATTATAGAAAAACACTTTACTATTGATAAAAATTACTCAAATTTTAGAGACCATAAATTATCTGCAGATTCTAAAGAAATGTTTAAGTTAGTTAATTCTGTAAGGAGATCTTCAGCAATGATTGGCATCTATACCAAGAAAATTTCAAAAAATGAAAAAAAAAATTTAAAGTCAATGAGACGCTCATTTTATGCCAAAGTTCAAATTAATAAAGGTGAAAAAATAACAATGGACAAAATTAAGCTGGTAAGACCATTTAATTTTTTTTCTTCAAACAAGTTAAAAAATATTTTAAATAAAAAAACAAAAACTCTGATAAAAAAAAGTCAACCTATTTATATTAAAAGTTTATAAATTGAAAATTTTAATTTTAACAACCAATACAGATCATCATTTATTTTTTGTAAATAAATTAAAAGAAAAATTTGAAAATATTAGTGTTATATTAGAAAAAAAAAAAAACTATTTTTCATTTAAAACTAATCATAATTATGAAAAAAAAAGAAAAAAATTTGAAAAATACTTTTTTTTTAAAAATAAAAATTTTAAATTTAAAAATGAAAAAACTTTTTATGATATAAATAATATAAATTGTATTAATTATGTTAAAAAAATTAACCCAGAATTGATTATAAGCTTTGGTATTGGTTTAATAAAGTTAAAGTTTTTAAAAGAATTTAAAAAATCTAAAATAGTTAATTTGCATGGTGGAAATTTAAATTTTTACAGAGGTTTAGACTCTCATTTATGGACAATTTATCATAATGATTTTAGCAATTTATTAACAACATTGCACTTTGTGAAAAAAAAGCTTGATACAGGAAATATAATATTAACCAAAAAAATTAGTGTTCATAAGAAATTATTGTTTGAAAGCATTAGGGCCTATAACACAATTAATTGTATAGGCTTAGTGACAAAATATATAAGATCTATTAAAAATAACAAAAAAATACCAATTAAAATAAATAAAAATTTTGGAAGATATTATTCTGCAATACCGAGTGTATTAATCGACAAATGTATAAAAAACTATAACGATTATATTAAAAAAAAATAAGCAATTGAAAAAAAATAATTTAAATCATTTTATCAAATCAAATAAGAATTTTTATAAAATATTTTTATTTCATGGTGTTATTAGGAAAAATAAGTATGTTATACGTAATTATACTAATAAGCATATTCTTGAAAAAAATTTTGTTAATAAAATAAAATTTATAAAAAAAAATTATAATATTTTATCTTTAGAAAAAATTTTTTTTCTAATAAAAAAAAAATTACCATTACCTGACAACACCTGTGCTATCACTTTTGATGATGGTTTTGAAAATAACTACTCTGTAGCAGCACCAATTTTAAAAAGGTATAAAATACCTACTACATTTTATTTTTCTACTGATTTTATAAATAATAATTCTATGAGCTGGATCGACAAAATTGAATATGTTTTTGAAAAAACAAAAAAAAAAACTTTAATTTTGCCATGGAATAATAACTCTAGGCAAATAAATAATAACCAAAAAAAAAAATTAATTTTAGATGAGATAAGAAAAGTTCTCAAAAGAAAAAATAAAAATTCAATAATTGAAAATTTTGTCAAAGATGTATTCAAACAACTTGATGTTAAAAAGATTCTTTCATTAAATAGTGAAATAGATAAAAAAATAAATTGGTCAAAAGTAAGGAAACTAAATAATTGTAATCTTTTCACAATTGGAGGACATAGTCACAGGCATATTTCTTTAACCTCGGTACCAATAGGTGAGGCTAAAATTGAAATTGATAAAAGTTTAAAATTTTTTAAAAAAAAAATTGGTATTAATTTAAAACATTATTCATATCCAGAAGGTCAAGAAAAAGATTTTAATATTTCTATAAAAAAATATCTTAAGAAAAAAGGTATAATTATTTGTCCTGCAGCAATATCTGGTTATAACAGTATTAATTCTAATTTTTTTAATTTAAAAAGAATATCAATAAGTGCTTAAAATTGTTCAAAATTGTCCACTTTGTGGATCAGTAAAAAAATCTAAAGTAATCAAAAATAATAAAAATATTTATTCATATTTTTTATCAAATATTTTAAATTTAAATGAAAATTTTGTTTTGAGGAGTATGCAAAATTATAAATGTGAAAAATGCACACTTATCTATAAAAAAAAATGGCTTAACACTAAAGATATTAAAAAAATTTATGAAGTATATCAGCCTACACATCCAGGAGGACTAAACACGCTTAAAAAAAATTTTGGTAAAAATAAGTTTGTCGAACTAATAAAAAAATACATTCAATTTAATAATAAAAAAAAATGTGAATTTTCTGATAGAATTAGACGAGAAGTTATAAAGATTTTAAACTTAACAGATAATAATAAAAGTAACTATATAAAATTAAAAAAAAATTTTATTCAAAAATTGATTAACAATGATCATAAATATATACAACAACATTATATAATTTTATCTAATTTTATCAAAAAACCAAAAATACACTCACAATTCTCAGGATTTAGAAGTAAAGAAATTTCCAGTTATTTAAATAAAAATATAAATTTAAAAAAAATAAAATCATATGCTGAAGTAGGGTGTCCTCTGTGGGGTAATTATAGTCATTTTAAAAAACCATGGATAAAACAATATTTTATAAATTTGAATGAAAACAACTTTTGGAAAACAGATAAAAAAAATACTGAAAACTGTCTAAATTATTTATCAAAAAGAGTTAAAGTAATTACTAAAACAAACTTAAAACATATTGATTTTGTTGGAGTATATAATTTCTTAGATCATCTCGAAGACCCATTAAAATTTTTTAATAAAGAATTAAAAAAAGCAAGTTTTTTTGGGATAATATGTGAAGATATTAGTTTAAGCAAAAAAATTGATTGTCAACATTTTTCATCTTGGAATTACAGATCTTTGTCGTTTCTTGCAAAAAAAATTGGTTATTCTATTCACGATAAGCCAATTAGGCTAAGTAATTCAATTTTTAAACTGTATATTTTTAAAAAAATAAATTAATAAAATAAATTTAGATCTAAAACAAAAAATAAAATCATAATTTTTCTTTAGATATTTATTAATATTTATTTCCTTTTCTTTATCTGAAATAATAACATCAACTCTTTAAATCTTTTTCTTTAAAAAATTTTTAATTTTTAATGAATATTTACAATCTGTTCTTCCAAAAAATAAAACAGAATTAATCATGATAAATTAAAAAAATTAGATTGTTAGCAATACAGTACATATTCGATCTATATCTTGTTTGCTTAATTCAGGATAACATGGGGGACAAAAATGATTATCACAAAAATAATCAGTTAAAGGTAATTTATATTTTTTAAGTTGTTTTTTGTAAATTGGTTGGCGATGCAATGGAATATAATAGACTCCTCCAGTTAAAGATATTTTATTTTTATTTAAAACTTTTTCTATTTTATCTCTACTTACTTTGGAAAAAAGAATTTGTTTATAATGATTGCAATAAAAAGGATTGGTAGATTTAAGTATTTTATATTTTGAATTTTCTAGATGTTTTTGATAAATTTTTGCTATAATATTTCTTTTTTTTATTCTAGATTTAAATCTTTTTAGCTCAATTATCCCAAGTAAGGCTGAAAATTCAGTTAATTTATAATTTCCACTTATTTGATTATGCAACAATTTATTTTTCATAAATCCAAACTGTCTCAAAGAATACATTTTATTGAAATTTTTTTTATTATTTGTTGTAATCATACCCCCCTCACCAGTGGTCATAACTTTAGTTGTAAAAAAGCTTATTGCTCCTGCGTCACCAAAATTGCCAGCATAAGTATTCTTATATCTTGAACCATGAGCTTGAGCTGCATCTTCTATTAAAGGCACTTTAAATTTTTTACAAATTTTTTTAATTTTAAAAATATTTGGTGAAATTATGCCACCAATATGCACAATAACAACTGCACCAGTAGTTTTGTTAATCTTTTTTTCAAGATCATGAGGATCCATCATAAAATAATCTTTTTCTAGTTCAACTGGTACAATTTTTCCTCCTGCATTCATAATAGCATGCCCAGTTGCAATAAATGTATTTGAATTAACTAAGACTTTTTTATTTTGTATATCAAATGATCTTAAAATAATTTCTAATGCTGAGGTGCCAGATGATGTTGATAAAGCAAATTTAGATTTATTAATTTTTTTAAATTGATTTTCAAACCTTCTTACATAAGAATGGTTACTAAAAAAACCTTCTTTAAAGATATTTTTTGAATTTTTTAAAAAAAAACTAATTTCTTTTTGATTAAATTTTAAATCAAATATCTTAACTTGTTTCATTATAAAATTAATTTTTCCAATATTGGTGATAGCTCTTTATAAGAGCAATTCTCACAATGTTTTGAAGGCGCATCTTTATTACATCCTTCACGAATTTCATTCATTCTTTTAGTATTTAAGATTTTACTAATAGGATCCTTAAAAATATTTCCTAGAGACTCAGTGTCTGTATTAAGAGCGCAGACTTTTAAATTTCCTTCGACCGTCATATAAATACCTGTTTTTACCCAAAAACAATCTGACCATGTCCATGGCGCTTTACCTTTAATATTTTTAGAATAATTTTTTTTTAAATAATTGATTTGCTCTAAGGAATAACCTGAAATACGATCAGTTTTTGATATACTTTTATCTTCTGACCAATCTTGAGCTATGTTTAATCGTAACTCTTCAAGCTCATATTCTTTACATAGTTGTTCAATCTTGGAAATATCGTCTATATTTTCTCTATTCACTACATAATTACAAGTTATTCTGCAATTTTGCCTTTTAATCTTTTTTAGTTCATCTAAAAAATTAATTAATTTTGACCATTTAGAGGGCGGTCTAAATTTTTCATAACTGTCCTTATATCCATCAATAGACAGATACAATAAATCTATATACTTTAAAGATTCTTTAAAATTTTCATTCATTTTATATTGACAATTTGTTGCAACAATCAAAAAAGCCTTTGGAAAGTAATCTTTGAACATTTTGCAAATAGTTGAAAACTGTGGATGTAAGAATGGCTCACCTAAGCCCATTAATTTTGCTTCTTTGATAGGTTGATCTTTAAGTTTTTCTAGAACTAATTCCCAATTAGTTAAACTCAAGTGTTTTAATTTTTTTACAACCACATCTCTATTACAAAAAGTGCAATTTAAGTTACAATAATTTGTCGTTTCAAGATATGCGTAGTTTATGGGTTGGTGCATAATTATAATGATTGAATTAACTGATTTAAATTTTCGTCATCTCTGGATATATTTATCGCTACAGCAGAAGGATTAGGATTAGTTAAATAGTAGTCATTTATTAATATTCTTTGAGAATGATTAAGACCTAATAATAATTTAAAATTCAAAAAACCAATTTTCTTAAGTTCAACTGTAAGTTTTCTTTGATATTTTTCTGGTCTAGCAGATACAAATACAATCTGTGCACCATGTATATTTAATTTTAATAAAGTTTTTGTATTTTTGTTTATAACTTCATTTATCGTGTCCCAATTCTTTTTTCCATATTTACCTTTATTTTTAAAAATAACACCATCCAGATCAACAAAAAAAGTTCTATACATGCGTCTAATTGAAAGCCAATCTGTAAAGGTTCCATAATCTTCATAATTTATTCCCTCAGTATAGAGAAATAAATTATTTGAATTAATCATACTCTTTACTACAAAACTTAAATAGATTTCATTGTTTTTAATATTTTTAGAACAATTTTTGAAATGATAGATAAAATCTTTCGATGACCCGAACGAATAAAGTCCAATACAAATTTTATCAGATATTATTTTTTTTTCTTCAATATCAATAATTTGATTTTTATTATTAAGTTTTAAAAAACTCTTTTGATGAATATTAGAGACTTCTGGATGTTTAGATATATCAACACCAGCTATAAAATTTTTATTTAAAAGATTAAATTTGGGGTCAATCATAAAAAAATTATCACTATCTTTAACTAATATTTGGCCTTTCAATTTAAAATAATCTATTGTTTTCATAACAGTTTCACTAGCAGATTTAGTTTGAGAGTTTAAAACTAAAACTTTAAGTTGATTTCCAAACATTTGATTAATCAAAAATTTAACTTGAAATTTATTTTCAATTATCTTTGTAATTGTAATTATTTTATTTTTTATTTTTTTGTTATTTAAAAAAGGAGCTACACTTTTTTCTAACATCAATTTACCATCAGGATGAGTAAACAACCATTTTGGTTTAATACCTGGGTATCTTGAAGATTTACCAGCGCAAGGGATTATCAAAGTTGCCATAAAAATTTTTTAATTTATTTTCTAAAAGATTAATTTCATCTGAATTTTTAGTGTAAACCAAGACTCTTAAAAAATCGAGAATAATTAACATCTTAATATCCTCCATATCACTTTTTGATAATTTTTTGCTAAAATTTTTTAATAAGTGTATTTTTAATGAATATATTTTCAGGTTATCTAATTTAAGTGGTGTATTTCTAAATGACCATGAAGAAATAATATCAAATATTATTTTGCTAATATCTAGTTTGTAACTGCTAACAAAATTATCTGATAAATCAATAAATTTTATAATCTCTTTTTTTATAATTATATTTTCTAATGAAAGATCCCCATGAGAAGGGCTCATTTCAATTGTCGTCCAGTCATGGTTTTTTAAAACTGTAAATATTTTTTTGAAAAAAATTTCTTTAAAACTTTTGTGCTTTTGTAAATCTTTAATTTTATTCAAAAATTTTGATTGGTTATATTTCAAGTTAGAACTTTCTCTACAACTAAAAATATAATCAGTAAGATTATCAATTATAATTTTTGTTTCAGAAATAGGTTGAGTCATTAAATACAAACTTAAAGTTGGTCCATTAATATATTCCATATCATAATAAAATAATTTTACTGACTTATTGTAACTGTAAATTCTAGGTACAGAGATATTTTTAAAATTATTAAAATTTAAAATCTTTAAATATTGCTTATAAAGTCTCTTTGAATTTAATATGTTGCTTGATTGTTTTCTAACTTTAAAAATTTTATCTTTATAAATATTTAATTTACAACCGGAATTTCCAATTAATTTTTCTTTGTTTAGTGAAATTAAAGATTTCGCTTTTTGGTTTCTCATTATAAAAGTTAGTTTTTTCTAAATATTTAAAATAATCATTTTTAAAAAAAAATAATAATACTATTTTTAGTACTTTTAAGCTTTGTGAAACTACTTGTACATTACTTGTAACTTCTGACGTGGACCCCCTTTTTTTTGGGGTGACGATTCATTGGAACGATGCACGCAATCACCAACGCCGCCCTTACCCAGAAGGCCGCCATCGGCGGCAGGGCCGTCAGGTTGAACCGCCAGAAGGCTGCCGTACGCAGATGCACTTCCATTACTCCCG
>Ga0209425_10004573_pt1 | contig 14011 bp, 13 predicted proteins | sample COG_05_FD_184749 | JGI IMG/M metagenome (GOLD analysis project Ga0209425, IMG submission 184749) | Pelagic Microbial community sample from North Sea - COGITO 998_met_05 (SPAdes) (version 2) | ecosystem: Environmental > Aquatic > Marine > Neritic zone/Coastal water | place: Helgoland, sampling... | reverse complement strand
CTCAGATAAATATGAATTTTAACGAAGTAATAGCCAATAAATCAAATTTGCTATTAGGTTCAAAATTACCTTCCAATAAACCGTTGCATCCAAATGACGACATTAACAAATCTCAATCTTCAAATGACACAATTCCCACAGCTATGCATTTAGCAACATTAATTTCACTAAATGAAAAATTACTTCCTGAAATTAAAGATATAAAGATGTCAATTAAAAGTAAAATTAAAGAATTTAAAAATATTATTAAAATTGGAAGAACTCATACACAAGATGCTACACCTCTAAGACTCTCCGATGAATTTAGTGCATATTTAGCCCAATTAGAATACGCAGAAAAAACTATTAAAAAATCTTTTTCAAAACTTTTAGAAATTGCTCAAGGTGGTACTGCTGTTGGATCAGGAATAAATGCACACAAAAATTTTGGAAAGTTATTTGCAAAAAATTTAAAAAAATTAACTAAATTTTCTTTCAAAACTGCACCTAATAAATTTGAGTCTTTGTCCTCTCATGATGTTTTTATTGAGGTAATGAGTGGTTTAGAGATTCTAACTTCCACCTTATTTAAAATGGCAAATGATATAAGAGTTTTATCCTCTGGACCTAGAAGCGGAATAGCTGAATTGATTTTACCTGCTAATGAACCCGGTTCCTCAATTATGCCTGGTAAAATTAACCCAACCCAATGCGAAGCTCTTTCAATGGTTTGTGCTCACGTCATAGGTCTTAAGTCTTCAATCATGTTCTCATGTAGCCAGGGTCATTTTCAGCTGAATGTATATAATCCTATAATTATTCATAACACACTTGACTCAATTAATTTACTTAGCGACAGTATCAGATCTTTTAATCTAAATTGTCTAAAAGGATTACAGGCTAATAAGAAAAGAATTGATGAGCTTTTAAATAATTCTTTAATGCTTGTAACACCTTTGACTAAGGTTATTGGTTATGATTTGTCTTCCAAAGTTGCTCTGAATGCTCATAAAAAAGGTATAACTCTCAAAGAGTCTTGCTTGGAACTTACTGATTTAAGTTCAAAAGAATTTGATACTTTAACGGACCCAAAGAAAATGGTCTGATTTAATTAGAGTTAATTATTTTATAATTATTCTCATTCTTAAAAAGTTCTTTAAGAAGATTATATGTTATATAATGACCCGTTTTAAAACCATTATACTTACCAATAATAGGAAGGCCTGATAAATATAAATCACCAACTACATCTAGAACTTTATGTCTCATAAGCTCGTTCTCGTATCTCAATCCCTCCGGGTTAATTGGCTTAAGATCTTTTATGACAATAGCATTATCCAAAGATCCACCCTTAATTAAGTTTTGTGATTTTAAATATTCAATCTCATTGAAAAAACCGAAGGTTCTAGCATGTGAAATTTTAGAAGGATAACCTCCATTTAAATTTTCTATGTTAATAGTTTGATCTTCATATTTACCGTCAAAGCTTGATTGAAGGAAGATGTTCAGGCCCTCTTCATTTTGTGTATTAGGAAGTAATTCTCCAAAACCATAATCACAATCAAAACGAACCTTTTTTTTTATTTCAATGGCTTTTTGTTTAATATTTTGATTTTTAATTCCAACTTTTAAAATCTCATCTACGAATAATTTTGAACTTCCGTCCATGATAGGGATTTCTTCATTATCAACAATGACGTCACAATTAGAAATATGAAGTCCAGCAAAAGCACTTAAAAGATGCTCAACAGTTTTCACAGAGCAATTGTTAGTTCCTAGGTTAGTTGAAAACTTTGTCGACATAACATTTTTCCAATTTGCTTTAATTTTTTTATTTAAATCTTTTCTATAAAAAGTGATCCCTGAGTTTTCTTTAGCGGGACGAAGTTCTAAATTGACTTTCAATCCCGTATGCAAACCTATTCCATCAAAATGAATAGTGTCTGATAAAGTATTTTGATCCATTATCTATATTATTGTGAAAACGTTAAGAAATATAAGTTTAGATTTGTAAATTATTGTATTAACTTAAAAACCTAAATATTTCCTTTTCTTAGATAAGAAGGAACTTCTAGATCTTCGTTGTCGGTGTTCTCAACTGGATGAGAAAGCTCAACTATATCAGGTGAATCTAGAATGTCTTTTTGTTCATCATTATCACCAAAAAGAAAAAGATTTGGGTCTGTTTTTGTCTTATTTTTCTTTGTTTTTTTGGAGTCTTTGATGTTTACATCATTTTTTTTTTCAGCTGACATTAAGCTTGTCAATTTATCAAAAAAACTAGTTTTCTTTTTTTCATGCAAATTATCGTAATTTACATTTTCAATCTGTTCATTGTTGTCGTTATCAGGTGCTAATTGAGGAGTTAATTCAAATCCCTCTTGCGTCATACCCTCATCAACAATTGTGCCTAAGTTCATTGTATCAACAGCATCTATATTTTCTTTTTTTTCTTCTTCAGAATTTGAAATATTAATTTCATCTGAAGAAAAAGGTTTATTGTTAATATCTTTATCTACTTGTGGGTACATTAATATGCTTTTAGTAGTTTCTTCTATTCCAGTAGCGAATATACTAATTTTGAGCTTTCCAACTAAACTCTCATCAATTAAAGATCCAAAAATAATGTTCGCTTCAGGATTAACGCTTTGTCTAATAATGTTTGCAGCATGATCAACTTCCATAAGAGTCATATCACTGCCTCCAGAAATATTCACAATTACTCCCTTAGCGGTATTCATATCAACATTTTCAATTAATGGATTTGTTAAAGCTAAATTTGCAGCTTCGACATGTTTATTTTCACCTTCAGCAATTGCTGTTCCCATCATTGCAAAACCCATCTCTTTGATGACAGTTCTGACATCAGCAAAATCTAAGTTTATAAGACCTGGTTGAGTTATAAGATCTGTCAAACCTTTAACACCGTCAAATAAAACATTATCTGCTTTTTTGAAAGCGTCAGAAAAAGAAGTTTGTTCGTTCGAAACTTTAAATAGGTTTTGATTTGGTATAATTAGTAATGTATCTACACTTTTTTTAAGTTCCTCTAGACCTTCATTCGCAAGATTCATTCTTTTTGTGCCTTCAAAATTAAAAGGAGTTGATACAATAGCAACCGTCACTATATTTGCTTTTTTAGCCATACTTGCAATTACAGGAAGAGCGCCAGTTCCAGTACCGCCCCCAAGACCAGCGGTTAAAAATAACATATTTGTATTTCGCAGCTCCTCATTTAACTCTTCAGCACTTTCTTCTGCAGCTTCCTTACCAACACTTGGGTCAGCGCCCGCTCCCAGACCTTGAGTTTTACTAAGTCCTAATTGAATTCTATTAAAGCAAAGAGAATTTTCTAATGCTTGTGCGTCGGTATTTGCAACAATAAACTCGACGTTGTTTAAATTTGACTGGATCATATTATTTACAGCATTACTTCCAGCTCCACCTACACCCATCACAGTAATTGATGGTTTTAAGTTTTTTTGGTCTAAAATCGGCTCTATATCTAGTGTCATGTTACCCCGCGAATTTCTACCTATAGTAGGTCTACGAATCTTTTGTACCATATTTTGTTAGAAAAAGAATCATTTTTTTTTAATAGATTTAGACTTTCAAGAGAATTATTTGCAATTAGCTCATTCATAGCAAAAAGTGACATAATTGAAGGGTTATTCCAAAAGGTTGGTATTCCTTTAACTTGCTTGGGTTCGAATATTTCTACCTCAATTCCGAATTTGTTCTTCAAATAAGGTTTGAGATTTATCTGCATTGATCCACCACCTGTAACTAAATAAGAATAAAAAAACTTTGACTTCGGAACCATTCCCAAAATCATGTTAAAAATTTCATCAATCCTTGATGATATAATTGATTTAAGATATTCATGATCAATTTTTCTTTTTAAATTTTTTCCTAGTTCTTCCCAGACAGGAATTTCAATCATTTTTTTTTCATTTAAGCCAAGATTTATATGACTAATCTTTAATTTATCTGCAAAATCATAACTGACATTTAAAATTTTAACTAGGTCATTAGTAATAAAGTAACTACCGATGGGTAATGTTTTGATTAAGGATATTTTTTCATTTTTTATCATAAGAACTTTTGTGGACCTGTATCCGATATCAATAAAAATAATATTTTTTTTATCTAAATTAAGTGATTTTAAATATAGATAGTAAATTACGTTGGTGTCATAAAGTGAGTGAATATTAACACCGACTCTATTAAAAATATTTTTGTACATATTTATTTGTGAGGAATCAATTAATGTTCCAATAGCATTTAAAGTTAAAGTATCGCAAACAATACCTATAGGGTTGTCTGTAATAATATTTTGATCAGTTGTAAAATTCGATCTAAAACAGTGTGAAAATTGCGAATAATATTTTTTGTTAATTGAACTTAAAAGGTTTCTCAAATGATTATTTTCAACTTGAGAACCTTTTAATATAATTTTTTCAGATATAAGTAAATTTTTATTAAGACTAGTAGGAACAATTAAAATAACATTTTTTATCTTACGGGGTAATTGTCTTTGCGCTTTATCAATAGAAATTTTTATTGACTCAACAAAATTATCAAAATTAGTTACTGTTTTACCGTCGAATCCAATTGTATTGGATTTTGCAACACTGATAATCTTTGAGATACTATTTTCTTTATCTATGACAAAGGTTTTAATAGAGCTTGAGCCTATATCTATAATAGCAATATCTTTATAAGTCATTTCATTCTAATTGAATTAGTAGCAAAGTTTCTCAAATCTAAATAATTTAAGTAGTTTTGATCATTTATCATAACATCCAGATTGTCATTTAAAAAATTGATCAATCTAGCGTTAACAATTTTAGGTAACATTATTTTTCTTCCATCCATAAAGTAAACATTGTAACGCCTATTGTCTATTAACTCTATTTCTCTTAAAGCTTGGAAAATATTTAATTGACTCAATAAACTAATAAAAGATTTACTAATTTTTACTGTACTTGGAGAAATATCTTTTAATTTTATTTTACTAATAAATGCTTTATCAAAAAAAATACTTTTAGCTAGAGTGCCATTTTGAAATATGACTGTATTGTCATTATCATTAAAAGCAAAAGGAACATGAAGTAAAATATTAATAAAAATTTCATCTTTTCTGATATCAATTGAGAATTGATTAATAAATGTCATATTATTTAAATTTGCTTTTAATAAACTAAGATCTTTAGGTAATTTTGCATAAAATGTTTCTGCAATTGACAAATTCAAAAATGTTATTTTTTTTGATTTGTTGTAATCATTATTAATCATATACAAAAAAATAAATAAGATAATTACAGATACTAAAATTATATAATTAAATATTTTTAATATTTTAAAAATCATCAGCTGTATCTAAAATTAATTTGATTAAACTAAAGTAGGACATTTTATTGTATAAAGCTTGCTCTGGTGCTAAAGAGATATGAGTTAGGCCAGGGTGAGTATTAATTTCTAAAAAAAAATACTTATTAGTTTTACTTCTCTTTTCCATAATGAAGTCTATCCTAGCAATTGATTTACAGCCGGTTAATTTAAAAATTTTCTCAGATAATTTTAAAAGATGGTTATATTCTTTCTTTGGAATTAATGCAGGTAGCACATGCTGGCTAAACCCTTTGGTATACTTGGCTTTAAAATCATAGATATCAGAATTGAACTTAATATCCGTAACACCAAGCGCTCTCACTAATTTCTTATCCTCAATTACAGTTACGGTAAGCTCTTTGTAAATTGGAATTTTTTGTTCAACTATATTATTATCTTTGATAATTTCAGAAAGTTGTTTTTTATTATTAACTATTAAAACTCCATTAGAAGATCCCCCTGTATTTGGTTTAACGATTACAGGATAATTGATGTTATCAAATTTTTTATATGTTTTAGGTATATTAATATTAAGAGATTTTTTTAAGAATATTTTTGTTAGTGTTTTATCTAAGCAAAGACTAGATGAGACTTGATTGGAATGGGTAATACTTATTTTATTTTTCTCAGCAAAACAAGTTAGACCTCCATCTTCGCCAAATTCACCATGTAACGCATTAAATAAAATAGTAGGCTTAAATGATAATATTTTATTGATATTATTTTTTTTTAAATCAAAGAGATGAACATTATATTTGTTTTGCTTTAAAGACTTATATACATTCTGTCCTGTTAAAAGAGAAACCGATCTTTCAGAAGACCAGCCACCGCATACCACTACAACAGTATTATTTATAATAACTAGACTCCAATAATTCTCAATTCTTTCTCTAATTTAATATTGTGCTTTAACATTACTTTTTCTTCAATATTTTTTAAAAATAATTCTAATTTATCAGGATCAATATAAGGTTCATTTTCAAAAAAATTACTATGCTTTTTTGATAGTTTAACTTCCCCGCTGTAAAAACTATTATCAACAGATGATTGAATTAGCTTCCAAGCACTTAATTTATTGTCAAAATTATCTGATTTTTTTAAGGATCTAGGATTTTTAAAAATACTTCCACAACAATTTGCTCGTCTAGGTTGAGTTTCATTTCTTTTTTGATCTAGTTCTTTCATCCTTCTTTTAATATTATCACGAGATCCTAGTTTAGCTATAAAATCTACGCTAAGGATAATTTTATTTTTTTCTTGGAAACCCTTACGATATGAAAAATTAATTTCATCAGTTGATAGTTCTTGAATTTTCAAAGTTAATGTATCAAAGATTTTAATTTTATATATTTGATCTTTAATTTCAAATCCATAACAGCCAGCATTCATAAAAATATTACCACCAATAGTTCCAGGTATTGTATAAAGATATTCATAATCACAAATTGAGTTTTCGTAACAAAACATTGAAAACTTTAAGTCAAGAACTGATGAACCAACAGTAACAATTTCTTGATTAAGATTAATATTGGAAAAATCTCCAGATAGTTTTAAAAGCAAACCATCAAATCCTGACGACTTTATTAAAGTATTTGAAAAGTTTCCTATAGTAAGAAAAGGTATTTTGTTTTTATTCAAAAATTCAAACAATTTGGTTAATTGGGTGACATTTTTAATATTACAGAAATATTTTGCAATACCACCAGATTTTAGCCATGAGACTTTAGAAGTATCGTAATTAGTTTTAATATTAAATTTTTTAAATTCTTCTTGCATAATAAGTTTTTAGTTCTCTTGATATAGATCCTGCACCAGCAAAAATAAATAAATTATTTTTAGATTTTTTCATCATATTATCTAAAAATTCAAAAAGATCCTGATAGTCATTAATATAGAGTGCTTTTTTTGACTTTACAGTATTAAGATCATTCACTAAATCTTTTGAATTTTTCCAGTTCTTTTTAAGAGATTCACCTGCTGTATATGTATCTAGAATAATTACATTTCCAAAATCGGATAAAACTCTTAAATAATCATTATATAATAAATTTAATCTACTATACCTATGTGGCTCAATAATAAGAAACTTATTTTGTTGTCTAAATAACCTTATAACAGATATTAGTTTTTCAATTTCTAAAGGATGATGAGCATAATCATCAATAAAAGTAGAAGACTGAATTGTGCCAATAGAGTTCATTCTTCTCTCAACGCCTTGAAAAGACAACAGATCTTTTGATTTAAGCCTAATACCAAGCTCATTTAGGATACAACATACTGATGCGATGTTATAAGCATTATGATGACCTAATAAATTTGAGGTAATGTTTTTTAAGGTGCTATGGTGACTACTAACTAGATCAAAGCTAGTTTTTTTATCTGTAACTTTTATATTCTTTATTATTGTTTGATTAGAAGAATTAAAACCAAATTTATTAATATTTTTAGATTTAATCTTTTTTAAGAATTTGTCATCTCCATTGAGAAATATTTTAGTATTTTTTTTAATTAATTTTCTAATATAAGATTCAACTTTATTTTGCAAATTAGATAAAGATTTATAATAGTCTAAATGCTCTTTATCTACATTTAAATAAATTAAATAATTAGGGATTAATTTAAATACAGTTCCATCACTCTCATCAGCTTCCACTACAACAAATTCACTATCAGTTAAATGAATATTTTGACCATAATTTTTCATTACACCTCCGGAAATTATAATTGGATTTAAGCCCTTTTTATCAAGAATATAACCCAATAAAGAAGTTGTAGTAGTTTTGCCGTGTGATCCAGAAACTGCTATAACGAATTTATTCTTACAAATAATTTGGAGTAATTTAGCTCTACTATAAAGAGGTATATTTAACTTTTTAGCGTGGATTAATTCAGGATTATTTTTTATTGCTGAAGAGTAGAAAATGATATCCTTTTTTACAACATTAGTTTTTTTATGACCAATAATAACTTTAATGTCATACTTATTTAGAGTTTTTGTATTATTATTTTCAGTAATATCACTTCCAGTAACTTTGACACCTTTATTTTTTAAATATATGGCAAGTGCACTCATACCAATTCCATTAATACCCACAATATGTACAGATTTTGATTTAAGAAAATGAATATCCATTAATTACTTATAAATGAGGAAATTTTATGAATTGAATAGGGATTAATAAATTGATTGAAATAAAAATTTGGTAATATTTTTAAATTATCATGATTTGGAATTTTATCTTTTATTTTAAGCTTATTAATAAAAAACATTTTGTTAAATTTTTGATGTAAATCCCTTGAATGCAAGTGAGGTACAAAAAAAACTTTATCTGTGTAATAAAGTATCTCAAACATTGAGCCAGAACCACATCGAGAAAAAATTAAGTTGTAATCATAAAATTTTAAATCATCAATAAAATCGAAAAAATTAATATTTTTGCAAAGTTTTTTATATTGATCTTTAATTGAAGTTTGAGAAGACGGGATTTGAATATTAAATTCAAATTTATCTATTTCTTTTATTGGAATTTTTTTAATATAATTAATAAGCTGGTTATTCAACTCAATAGACCCTGCACTTCCCCCAATTAATAAGATTTTATTTTTTCCTACTTGCGGTTTACCGTTCGTATGGAGTACTTTTTTAAAAAAGTTACCAACGTAAATTTCTTTTGATTTTAAACCTGCTTTAGGAAATGAAATGAAAGAGAAATTAGAAAACAAATAATTAATTTTATTAGCTAATCCATAGATAAAGTTTTGTTCATGTATATAAGTCTTATTTTTTTTCAAAAATATATTAAAACCTTTGCTTAAACATATCGGTAATACTGAAAGATATCCTCCGAAACCAATAACCTTGATTTGATTGTTTATAATTAGTGTTTTTGATAAAAAAATAAATTGCGCAAGGAATAAATTTAATTTGCTAGTCTGATTAAATATTCTAATTTCACAATTAGAGTTTGTTATCAATCTGATATAGTTTTGACCGGCCGAATTAGTAATAAATATGATTTTTTTTTTAAGTTTTGCCAATTGATTGATTAGACTAATTGATGGCAATATATGGCCACCAGACGATCCGGCAATAACTATATAATCAATTTTCATTTAGTATGATTGTATTTACAATATTGGAATTTTCTAAGTTATAAATATCAAATATTATTTGGTTATTTTCAATTCTTTTTATTTGAAATTGATTTTCATTCATCAACTGTATCTCATTTGTTTTCACAGATTCAGGAACTATATAGGTTTTAACGTTAGTATCTTGTACTTTTATAAAAATTGTGTATACGATAACTAACAGTCCTACAACTATTAGAACACCTTGTAATATGATGAGTGTCATTAATAATTTTTTTTTGTTCATATAATATCTAATGAAATCTTATAATTATAAATCTTTCAAAATTGAAATCTTATATGAGGATGACCAATTAGCAATATTAAATAAGCCGTTTGGTCTTTTAACTCATAAAAAAAATTTAAATGATGAGGAGCCCTCACTTTGTGAAAGCTTAAAAATTAACTTTGACATTACAGATGATGAACCCCTAAAAGAGGGTATCGTTCATCGTTTAGATAAGTTCACAAGTGGAATTATCATTATTGCAAAAACAATTTATATAAAAGAGGAATTAAAAAAATTATTTAAAAATAGAAATATAAATAAATATTATACAACTTATGTGATTGGTAATTTTTTGGAAAAAGAAATGGAAATCAGCGGTAATATAGCAAGGCAAGATAAGCAAAGAACTAAATTTAAAATGACTGATGATGGTGGTAAAGACTCTTTAACTATAGTTAAGCATCTAGAGACATTTTTCGGTTCAGTTAGCTTATTGGAATGTAAAATTATTACAGGTAGAACACATCAAATAAGGGTGCATTTATCTAATATCGGCTATCCATTAATTGGAGATAGGGATTATAAAAAAAACTTAGAACAAAAATTTATGCTAAAAAACCTTCCCAATCATATCAAGTTATTCATTGATAAATTTCCAAGACAGGCACTTCATTCATCTAGAATTAATTTTAAACACCCTGTTACTAATGATTTAATTGATGTAGTATGTCTATTGCCTGAAGATCTAAGACATTTAGATGAGGTATTGAGAAATGGTTGATAAAAAAAGAAATTTACTCCCTGTTATAACCTCTGAAAACGATGTTTATCCTTATTTAAAAAAAATAAGTCAATTTCCATTATTAACTAATGAGGAAGAGAAAAACTTAGCCTATAAGTGGGTTAAAGATGGAGATATAGATGCCGCGCAAAAATTAGTGACAAGCCATTTAAGATTAGTTGCTAAAATAGCTATGGGATATAAAGGCTATGGACTTCCTTTATTTGATTTAATTTCAGAGGGAAATTTAGGATTAATGCAAGCTGTTAAAAAATATGATCCTGACAAAGGTTTTAGATTAGCAACATATGCAATTTGGTGGATAAGAGCTTCAATTCAAGAATATGTGCTGCACTCTTGGTCGCTTGTTAAAATTGGAACGACAGCAGCACAAAAAAAATTATTTTTTAATTTAAGAAAACTGCGAAACCAATTGAAAAAATATGAAGAAGGATACTTAAATAACGATCAAATTAAGTCCATATCTCAAGATTTAGGTGTTACTGAAGATGAGGTAAAACAGATGGAAGGAAGAGTTTTTAACCAAGATTTTTCACTCAATACTCCATTAAATGATGAAAATCAGAGTGAATGGATTGATCAGATCGAGGACGAGAATATGGATATTGAAAATAGAACTGAAAAAAGTGATGAATTAGATAAACGTAAAGAGCTTTTTAATGTTGCAGTCAAAACACTTGAGTCAAGAGAATTAGAAATTCTAGAAGCTAGAAGACTTAAAGAACCAGCTAAAACATTAGAGGAACTAAGTCAGAAATTTTCTATTAGCAGGGAAAGAGTGAGACAAATAGAAAACAAAGCTATTAAAAAGCTTCAAGAAGAAATTAAAAATATTTCTGAAAATAAAATGATAGGTAATGCTTAAATTATTTTAGGATCGTTTCATTTCTGTCAGGACCAAAAGAAATAATAGTTATAGGAATATCTAAATAGTTTTCAATATAATCAATAAAATTTCTAAGAGCATCAGGGGCTGATTTATAATCTTTCATTACAGTAAGGTCTCCCCATTTTTTAAATTTTTTAAAATCACTGTCATCAAGATTAATATTTTCAAGGATGTTGCTAGAAGCTAAATTTATTTGGTCATAAAGCTTTCCATTATAGCTTTTACATATTCGAATTTCTTCAAGATCGTTTAGAACGTCTACTTTTGTTATACATAGCTCTTTGGTGTTATTTACAACACAACTATATTTTAACGCCACTAAGTCTAGCCAGCCACACCTTCTTTTCCTTTTTGTTACAGTTCCATACTCAAAACCTTTTTCTGCCATGTAATCACCAATTTCATTTGAGAGTTCAGATGGAAAAGGCCCATTACCTACTCTTGTCGCATAAGCCTTAAATATACCTAAAGTTTCATAAGATTTATTTATTGCAGAGCCAATTGGAATATAAGAAGAAATTGTATTAGATGAAGTAACAAAGGGATAAGAACCGTAATCTAAATCTAGCATAGCTCCTTGCGCACCCTCAAAGAGTATTTTTTTATTTTCATATGTATTATTGATGAAGTTATTATCAATAATTAAATCCTGTAAATCTTTATATTTTTCTGAAAGAAATTTCTTATATTCATCTAAGTCAATAGGTTTTTCATTATATTTGACTAAAATAGGATCATAGAAGCTTTTAATGTTATTTAATTTGCCATCTAAAATGTCTGTACTAGATAAATCAGAGAGCTTAATACTTTTTCTTCCAACTTTATCTTGATACGCAGGCCCAATTCCCTTTGCTGTTGTACCAATTTTAGAATTTCCTTCTAAAATAGATTCATTAATTTTATCTAATTTTTTATGATAATCTAAAATTAAAGAAATATTTGATGATAAGTAAATAGTTGGATTAGGAATTTTTTCTTTAAAGGATTTTAATTCGGTAACAAAATGATTAGGATCAAGAACAACGCCTTGGCCTAAAAAACATACTTTACCACGTATCGCTCCAGAAGGTATAAGATTTAATTTATAGGTTAGATCGTCGACAATAACAGTATGACCAGCATTATTACCACCTTGATAGCGTACAACTAAATCATAATTTTCTGATAAATAATCAACAATTTTGCCTTTACCTTCATCTCCCCATTGAAGACCAATTATAGCTTTATTCATTAAATTAACTCCACCCAGTTATCAATGTTACAAGAGAAACCAAAACCATTAAGAACTTTATTATTTTTTTTGTATTTATATCCACCACCTTGAGCTAAAACTTTTTTTGACAAATCAGAATAAACATAAAAAAATATCTCTCTATGATAATCTTTAGAAAAAAAATTCTTTTCATTATTTGTAACGAAAGGAATTTTCTTATTTTTTTTAGAAAAAATTTGAATAAATTTTGATATATTGTTATTAGATGATTTTTTATCTAAAATGAAACTGTTTTGATTTGATAGTTTTGGATCAGTAAAGACAAAGCAAAAATTTTTTTTGAGAATAGAATTAAGATATTTAATTAAAAGATCAGTAGTCAGAAGAAATGATTCAGTATCTAACTGATTTATTATCTCTATACCATGCTCTCTAAACTGTTTTATTTGAGAGGTAACAAGGTCTCTCTTAAAAACATCTCCCATATAATATAAGTTTTTTTTAGTAGAAGCATCTCGGCTCATAACAGAATTCAACACTTGACCAGTTATATCTGATCTTAAAATTACCTCTTCAGATACTTTTTTATTTGTGACAACAGAAGTAAAAATTCTGTTAAAAGATTTCTTTTTTTTTAAAAGATTAACAAATGAATTATCAAGGTTTTCATATTTTTCTGCAGTTTTAGCAAATTTTGTATCAAATGAATTAACAAGCATCAGAAATAGTTTTAATAATTTTAAATTTTATTATTTTAATTAAATTTACTTTTATACTTCTTTTATCGTATTGCAAGTTAACTCTCAGCATTGGCTCAGTTCCAGAAGGTCTTATAGAATAAAATATTTTCTTATTATTAATAATTTTAATTAAATCTTTATAGAGTTTTTCTTGTTTTACCAAAAAAAGTTCTCTATCTATATTTTGATTAATTTCAACAACCTCAAACATATTAATATCTTTTTTTAATTGGCTTAATTTTTTGTTTTCTAGTTTCATAATATTCATAACTTTTATAGCGGTCACTAGCCCATCTCCAACTAGATTATGATTCTTAAAAATAAAATGGCCTGAAGGTTCTCCTCCAAATAAATATCCATTTTTATTGATTGCTTCTATGATATTTTTATCACCTACTTTAACCCTTAATAATTTTATACCTATTTTTTTTAAAGACTCCTCAAACCCATAATTGGCAATTTCATTACTCACTATAGTTGAACCCTTTTTTAATATTTTCTTTTTTACATAGTGATTAGCAATAATATAAAGAATTTCCTCCCCACTTAGAGTTATACCTTTTTCATCTATTAAAACGACTCTGTCAGCATCTCCATCTAAACAAATCGCAATATCTGCTTTTCTTTTTAAAAG
>Ga0209425_10004572_pt1 | contig 14011 bp, 14 predicted proteins | sample COG_05_FD_184749 | JGI IMG/M metagenome (GOLD analysis project Ga0209425, IMG submission 184749) | Pelagic Microbial community sample from North Sea - COGITO 998_met_05 (SPAdes) (version 2) | ecosystem: Environmental > Aquatic > Marine > Neritic zone/Coastal water | place: Helgoland, sampling... | reverse complement strand
GCATCTAAGCGGGAAACTCACCTCAAAACTAGTTCTTCCTATAGAGCCGTGGTAGACCACCACGTTGATAGGCTGGATGTGGAAGCGTAGTAATACGTGCAGCTGACCAGTACTAATAGCTCAATTGGCTTGATTTATGCACTGAAAAAAATTTAAGTGATTTTAAAGATATTTGATATTTTATTTTATAACCCCAACTTAAACAGTTGGGGTTTTTTTTAATAAATATTTTTTGTAGTTAATTTGGACTAAAAAGCCCTTCATTTTAAGTTATTGCAGATTATCATGTTAAAAGGTTAGATATGGAAAAGTAGTGATACGTCAAGCTGAACATTACTTATGCTCAATTAGCTTGATTTATTTAATAATTTTTTTTGTTACCGATGACAAATTAAAAAAAAAATGATATTCCCTGAAATGATGAATATAAATTATCACGTAAAAAATTTAAAAAATGATGGTGTAACCACTATCGAAAATGTCTTTTCAACAAAAGAATGTCAAAGATATGTCAAAAAGTGTAATGAACTTTTTGAACTACTTCTGAAAAAAAAAATAACGCATACCTTTAGCAGCTTAGCTCAAATTATAAATAGCCCTTTTCAATATGGTGATAAATTTTTTTATAAACAGGTCTATTTTTCTAAGCTAAACAAACTTTTAAGTAAACTTTTAGAAAAAGAATATGTTTGTATTAATACAAATTTGATAAATAGAAGATCTTTTAAGCATCCCCAGATTAAAAATGCCATGAATAGAACTGGTGGATGGCACACAGATACGAGAACTATTGGAGGAAAGATAGTTTTTAGAGGGCTGAGCTATATATGCACCATGGCTCTAGAGGACTTTACAATAGATAATGGTGGAACTTGCTACATACCAGGCTCACATCTAAAAAAATCAATTCCAAGAAGACACGTTAACTACAAACATAAATCCATGGTAATTAAAGCAGGAACGGTAGTCCTTTTTGATAGCGCTCTTTGGCACAGGGGCGGCAAATCATCAAAAAAAAGTAGATGGAGCATAGTTAATTATTACGGCCCTTGGTGGATGAAACCTTATTATGATTTTGAAAAACAACTGGGAATAAAAAAGATTAGTAAATTGAACAAAGACATAAGGAAAATGTTTCATTACTATTCAACACCTCCAAAAAATGACCATTTAAGAATATCTACAGTAATAAAAAGTTAAATTAATAATAAGATTTTTTTTAAACAAACAATATATTATAAAATAGTAATTTTATAAATTGTAAAATCATGCAAAAAACATTTAACTTATTTAAAAAATCAGAAAAAAAATCCTATAAATTAAAAAAATATTTTGAAGTTTATGATGAAATTTTTCAAAATTACGTAAATAAAAAAATTACATTTGTGGAAATTGGAGTTCTTGATGGTGGCTCTCTTGAAATGTGGAGAAATTTTTTTGGAGAAGATGCTCGAATCATTGGAATTGATTTAAACCCAAATTGTAAAAAATTTGAAAAAAAAGGAATCGAAATACATATTGGTGATCAAGGAGACCCCAATTTTTGGTCTAAATTTTTTAAAGAAGTGGGCAAAGTAGATATTATTCTTGATGACGGTAGCCACAAAAATGACCATCAGATCATTACCACTATAAATGCGGCTCCAAATATTAATGATGGTGGCATATTAGTATTTGAAGACACTTGTACATCCTATTGGCCTAAATTTGGAAATCCACATAAATTTAGTTTCATAAACTTTTCTAAAAAAATTATAGATGATATTAATTTTACATACCCAGAGTTACCAAATTTTAAATTGTCTTTAAATGATCATATATTTTCAATTAGATATTTTGAAAGTTTTTGTATCTTTTATATTGATAAAAATAGATGTTATACAAATTCAAGAGTTGAAAATGAAGGAACAAAAGTTGGTAATGAAAATTATGTTAACAAAAAATCTAAATTTAGAAATATCGCAAGAAATTTAGCAAAACTTATACCAATTTTAAATCAAATAAAATTAATTAAGTTTATTTATAATTTTCTAATTTTAATTAATTTAAAATTAAAAAATAACAGTCTAAAAAAATATTTTAAATAGCAATTTAAAATTAAAAGATATAAATAATAGACTATTGCTCAAACATGATAAAAAAAATAGTATATGGTAAACAGTTTGTTGACAACAAAGATGTTGCATTAGTTACTAAAGCTTTAAAAGAAGAAACAATTTCAAGTGGTAAATTAGTCAAAAAGTTTGAAAATAAATTAAAATCAATTTTTAAATCCAAATATACACTATCTTGTAGTAGTGGAACTGCGGGTCTTCATTTAGCAATGATGTCTATAAACTTAAAAAAAGATGATGTAGTTTTAATGCCTGCTATAAATTTTATAGCATCTTATAGTGTGGCTAAAATCCTTGGGGCAAAAATTTATTTAGTTGATGTTGATGAATATTCAGGGCAAATGACTCCTGAACTTATAAATCAATGCATAAAAGAGAATAAATTAAAAAAAATAAAAGCTATTGTATGTATGCATCTAGCTGGAAGTGTAAAAAATATGTTGAATTTATATAGAATTAAAAAAAAATATAAATCAATTTTAATTGAAGATGCGTGCCATGCATTGGGGTCTAAATATATGCATGGAGGAAAACTTATTAATGCTGGAAAATGTCAACACTCAGATATTGCAGTTTTTTCGTTTCACCCTTTAAAAAGTATTACTACTGGTGAGGGAGGATTAATTTCAACTAATAATAAAAAAATTAATCAAAGATTAAATCTACTTAGATCTCATGGCATAGAAAGAAATAAAAAGAAATATTGGGAGTATAATATTAAAAGTCCTGGTCTAAATTATAGAATAAGCGACATAAATTGTGCTTTAGGGATCTCTCAAGTTGAAAAGTTAAGTTCCTTCATAAAAAAAAGAAGAAATATTGCTAAAAACTATATTTCGTTATTAAAACCATTTAAAAAAATTATCAAAACACCCTCAAAGCATGAGATTATAAACTCAGCATGTCATTTATTTATTATTTCAATAAATTTTAAAAAAATTAATTCGACAAAAGATAAATTTCTAAAATTTATGAATAAGAAAAATATTTTTCCACAATTTCACTACATACCAATATTTAAATTTGATCTATTTAAGTTGAATCAAAAAAAAAATTTTAAAAATGCAATAAATTATTACAATAAATGTATATCTATTCCAATATATTATAAATTGAGCTTAAAAGATCAAAAATATGTTGTTAAATGTATAAATAAATTTATTTATTCATCAAAAAAATAATATTTAATAAGTGTTATCTAGAAAAAATAAATTCTATTTTAAAGTATATTTACTCATAGTCATATATCGAAACTTTTTTGGTACCATTATCAGTTAATTTTGAAAACTTTTTAATACTTTCTTTATTTAGCATGTAGAAAATATCTTTAGATAATTTTACTTTAAAAAAATTATAAATATCCAAAGACCTACAAAAGAATAGATTATTAAAATTTTTAGATACCTCTAAAACACCTTCGTTAATTAAATCTGTTTGCATTTTATCCCAATCATAATCTAAATTTGAATTTCTGGGTCGGACATGCATAATAACTTCACAATTTTTAGAATCATTTTTGTCAATTATCTTTCCTTTAAAAACCTTGTTGTATCTATAGGGTACTGGTCCCAACTCAGATTCTAAGTAATGTATTGCAGTAAATATTGAAAAATTTACACCATAAAATAAAAATGTTCCATTCATTTTGAAAATTTTATTAAAAAAAGAATTTTTGCCAAATGGATATTGGCACTCATTAAATTTAATTAATTCATTTTTTGTTAAAATAGAAAAAAAAGGTGTTAAAGATCTCTGGAAGTTTGAATTTAATCTTACCCATTCAGATAGAGAACCAACTTCAGACTCATCATTAAATAAATCAAATTTTAGATTTGACCCAAACTTATAATTAAATGAGGGGAAGATTAAATTTTTTTCACCTAATTTATCTTTTAAAAACTGAAAATGTTTTTCACAAATGTTTGTTTTTTTATCAAATTTTTCTTGAGAAAGTAAAATGTGATGAGCCCCAACAATATCACTGTGTATAAAATATGGCGGTTTAAAGTTTTTTAATTCTTCTTTCATTAATATATAATAACAATTTTAATAGATAATTAAAAACAATGTATTGGTTTAGTTGATCAATAATTAGAAATTGTCTTTTTATTATTTCAAAGAAAAAGAATGATCTTCATCAGCAAAAAATCCCTTTATTTATTCATAAAATATGCTAATTAATTCGCATGTCTGATGTTAAAAATATTGAAGATTATATAATAAAAGAATTAGCTTTAATTTGCAAAGACCCCAAAAGAATATTTTTATCTAGCACAGCATTAGTAGGTCCTGAAAGAGCTTTAAAGTCAATAGAATTGGTAGAATTACTATTGAAAATGGAGGATTATGTTGAGGAAAAATTCAATAGCAAATTTAATTGGGCAGATAACTCAGCAATGTCAGAAACTAGAAGTGTTTTAAGGACCATCAATTCTCTAGCACAGCATATTGTTGAATTAAGTGCTAAAAAATGAAAAAAATTATAGTTACGGGTTGTTCTTCGGGTATAGGGTTTTTCTTGGCTGAAAAATTAGCAATGTCTAGCTTTGATGTGATTGGATTAGCAAGAAATAAACCGTCACAAAATTATAGCTTTAAATATGAACAATGCGATGTAAGAGATTTTGACTCAGTTAATAACTTTTTTTCAAAAATAAAAAAAGATAAAGATGTGTACGCTTTATTAAATGCAGCTGGCGTAGCATCAATGAATCTTTTGTTGGCAACACCTGAAGAAACAATAAAGAATATAATAAATACAAATTTGATAGGAACAATTTTTTGTACAAGAGAGATAATGCCAGCTTTTGTAAGATCAAAAGTTGGAAGAATAATAAACTTTTCGTCTTTTGCAGTAAAAATTGGATTACAAGGGGAGTCAGTGTATGTTGCGTCCAAAGCAGGAGTAGAGGGGTTTTCAAGATCTATCGCAAGAGAACTTGCTTCTTATAATGTTACAGTAAATTGTATATCTCCTGGACCAATTAAAACTAAATTGACTGAAAAAGTCCCAACTAATTATATAAATAAAGTGATTGATCAACAAATTTTTACTGAGCAATGCGATGAAAATGATATTTTAAATTGTGTGAAGTTAATATTGGACTCTAAATCAAACAAAATAACTGGTGAAAACTTTATAATAGGAGGATTTTGAATGATTCAATTTAAAATGGATAATGGTTTTAAATTAGATTTAGAAAAATCAGAAAAAGTTTTTACACCAACTGGAACAACAGAAGCAATTATAGAGGCCATAATAGAAAATAATAATGGGAAAAGAAGTGTATTAGATTTAGGATGTGGGTGTGGGGTTATAGGGCTTTCACTATTTAAGAATGAGTTAGTAAAAGAACCATTGTATGCTTCGGACGTAAGCGATGTTGCGATAGAAAATGTAAAATTAAATGCTAGGAAAGTAGGGTGTGCTATTGATGCCAAAAAGAGTGACTTATTTTCTGCATGGGAAAATATAAAATTTGATACAATTGTTTGTGATGTCTCATCAATATCTGATGAAGTGGCAAAATTTTCTCCATGGTTTAGCTCGGTTGATTGTCAAACTGGCATAGGTGGAGATAAATTGATCAAAGATGTATTTAAAAATATTAGTAAATATGCAGAAAAAAATTGTAAATTTTATTTTCCAATCATTTCTTTATCTGATGTTACTTCTATTAAATCTTATGCAGAAAAATATTTTAAAAATATGAAAATTGTAAAAAAGAAAAATTGGCCTTTACCAGAGATGATGCTCCCCAAATTAGACTTTTTAAGAAAACTTAAAGAAGAAAAAAAGGTAGATTTCAAAGAAAGATTTGGAATTATTATCTGTTATACTGAAGTGTATGAGGCGACAATAGGATCTTAATTGTCTAAAATTTTTGAAAAGCTGTTGAGAAAAGTTTCTAAGAGTGATGAAATTCTAATTAGACACAGAAATTTTGATGTAAAATACAAAGATATCTTTAAATCAAAAGATTTAAATTTAGATAAAATTAAAAAAGGAGACGTTGTAGCTTTAGTAGGTGATTATGATGGATTTACTATTAAAACATTTTTAAAACTGATTGATAAAAAAGCTATCATTGCTCCATTAACAAATGACACAAAAAATTTGCACGATTATTTTTTTAATGAAGCGTGTGTAGATTTTATAATCTTAAATAAAAGAATTATAGAAATTAAATCAAAAAAAAAAAAAATTCTATCTGACTTTAAAAAAAAAAATGAATCTGGTTTAATACTTTTTTCATCTGGAACTACAGGTAGACCTAAGGCAATTTTACATTCAATCAGCGATTTATTTAAAAGATATAAGGGAAAAAAGAAACCAATGATTACAATGAATTTTTTATTATTTGATCATATAGGAGGAATAAATACATTATTTTATACATTGTTCAATTCTGGCCAAATAATTATACCTTATAAAAGAGATGTTTCTGAGGTTGTTAAAGACATTATTAAATTTAAAATAGAATTATTACCAACCACTCCTACTTTTTTAAGAATGCTATTATTTGATAGCAGCATAGATCCTAAAAAAATGAAATCTTTAAAAATTATCACATATGGAGCAGAATTAATGGATAATGGAACATTAGAAAGAATTTCCTCATTATTTCCGTGGGTAAATTTCAGACAGACATATGGTATGTCTGAAATAGGAATCTTGAAGATTAAGTCAGAAAGTAACAACAGTCTTTGGATAAAAATTAGTGGAGAGGGTGTTAAAAAAAAAATTCTTAATAATGTATTATACTTAAAAACTAAAAACAAAATGATCGGATATATAAATAATAAAACCCCCTTTGATAAATCTGGTTGGTATAATACAAGAGATTTAGTTGAGAGAAGATCTGATGGTTTTATAAAAATAGTTGGAAGAAAGTCAGCAATAATTTCAGTAGGGGGGTTAAAAATTCTACCTAGTGAAATTGAAAGAATTGCATTAAAGAATAAAGAATTGAAATATTGTAAAGCTTATGGAAAAGCTAACCCAATTACCGGACAACACGTTGAAATTATATGTGAACCTAAAAATTTTAATCAAAATAATGAGAAATTAGTCTCTGAATTGAAACAAAGTTTTAGTGAAGAGTTGAATGAAAGTTTTGTACCACTTAAAATAAAACTAAAAAAAATTGAAATATCTTATCGTTATAAAAAATCGCTTAACTAATTTTATATAATCAATTAAAAAAATATGATAAGCAAGTGAAAATGTTATATTTTATTATCAAAGAAGCAGTTATTATGAAATTAATAAATTTTAAAGTATTAAAAATAGTTTTAAATATCAAAAACATTATTTAAACGCTATAAACAAATAATGAAAAATAAAAATTTTTTTAAAAATAAATCAATTTTAATTACAGGTGGAACAGGATCTTTTGGGTCAGCATTTTTAAGATATTTGATTAAAAATTTTAAAGGGTTTCGAAAAATTGTTGTTTTTAGTCGAGATGAATTGAAACAATATAACTTAAATATGGAATTCCCAGAAAATAAATACCCTTATTTAAGATTTTATTTAGGTGATATTCGAGATTTAAAAAGATTAGAATTTGTATTGGAAGATATTGATTATGTTATCCATGCGGCAGCTTTAAAGCAAGTACCCGCAGCTGAAATTAATCCTTTTGAGTCTATCCAAACAAATGTGATTGGAGCTCAAAATATTATTCAAGCAGCTTTATTTAATAATGTAAAAAAAGTAGTTGCCCTATCTACCGATAAGGCTGTTGCACCAATTAATCTTTATGGTGCAACTAAATTATGCTCAGACAAACTATTTATATCTGCAAATAATATAAAAGGAGCAAGAAATATTTCTTTTTCCATAGCAAGGTATGGAAATGTGATGGGCAGCAGGGGGTCAGTGGTACCTGTATTTCTAAAACAAAAAGAAAAAGGTCAAGTTACAGTTACTGATAAAAATATGACAAGGTTTAATATAAAACTTGTAGAAGCTATAGAGACAGTATTATGGATGTTGTTTAATTGTGTAGGTGGTGAGGTGGTAATACGTAAAGCGCCTTCATATAAAATAACAGATGTAAAAGAAGCAATTGCACCTTTAGCTAAAATTAAAATTATTGGCATTAGAAGAGGAGAAAAAATTCATGAGGAATTAATAACAGAAACTGATTCTTTTGATACATATAGTATTGATGAATATTATCTAAATTTATCAGCATTAGATGAAAAAAAGAAAAAAAAATTTATTACAAAATTTAAAGCAAAAAAAGTTAAAAAAAATTTTAGATACAATTCACTTGAGAACGAACATTATCTGACTGTAGAAAATATTAAAAAAGAACTAAAAAATAATTAATTTAATATTCAATAACAATGCAAATTTCGTTAGGAACGGCTAAAATTGGCATGAATTATGGTATTACCTCCAGAAATAAATCCATAAGTAATAAAGATTTATCAAGAGTATTTTCATTTTTAAAAAAAAATAAAATTAAGTCTCTAGATATATCTCCCTTATATGGAAATTTATTTAGTAGAATAAAACAATTTAATTTAAAAAACTTGAAGATTACATATAAAATTTATGTAGATAAGAAAAAATTTTCCAAAAATAAAATTTATGATCAAATTGCTTCTGATTTGAGTAGTTTAAATTTGAAAAAATTTGAAACAATTCTTATTCATAATACACATGAAGTAAATAAAATAAAATTAAATAAAACTCTTTCAACTTTAAAACAATTAAAAAAAATAGGTTTAGTAAAAAATGTAGGAGTTTCAATTTATGAAAAAAAAGAATACAAAAAAATTTCTAGTAAAATTAAAATAGATGTTATTCAAGTACCTCTAAATGTTTTTGATCAGAGACTTCTTCATAATAATTGGTTATTTAAAGAAAGTAAAAAAAGAAATATTGAAATACAAGTGAGGTCTATATTTTTACAGGGTATTTTACTTTGTAATATTAAAAAATTTCAAAAAAATTTTTTAATAAAATATCCAGTTATAAAGCAATGGAATGAATTTTGTAATAATCTATCAAATTCTAAATTAATTAATTCTATTAATTTTATTAAAAATCAAAAATATATAAAAAAAATAATAATTGGATTTGAAGATCTTAATCAACTGAAAGAAAATTATAAAATTATGAAAAATATTACTAAAAAGGTTGATTATAGTAATTTTTCAAACAAATCTCTTAATTTAATAGATCCAAGAAAATGGGATAATACTAAAATATTGATTCATAAATAAAATGTCTTTCTTAAAAAAAAATTTATTAATTGACGAAATAAAAAGTATTATTCAAAATTGTAAAAATAATTATTTCATAGAAGAAGAATTATTAGATTATTATGTAGAATATGGAAAAGAAAAAAAATATAATTTTTTTAGCACCATATTTGAAACCAAGGAATCAAAATTATTTTTACCATATACAATAGACAAAAGTAATAATTGTGACTTTTTTGGCTTACCTATAAATTTTTTTTATCAAAAAAATATTTCTACTTTTAATGATGATCTTATAAATTTTTTTAAAAAATTGAATTTTAATAAACAATTAATTTTTAATTTTAAAATAGAAAAAAACTTAAATAACTTATCTGGGATTCTATCTCAAATTAAAAAAAATGAGGAAATTTATGAGGATACTATTATAGATTTAAAATTAACAAATAAAGAGATTTTTAAACAATTTAGTAAAGGTCATAGATATGAAGTTAACAGAAAAACAAATTTAGAATATATAATTTTAGATTGGACAAACTATAAAAAAAAACAAATTTTAGAAATGATGAATCTACACGAAGTCGTTTCAAATAAGAAAACAAGATCTACTGAAACTTGGATGATAAATGAAAAAATGATTATGAATAAAAAAGGTTTTTTAATTTTTGTATTTGATCAAAAAAAAATTATTTCTGCTTCATTTTTCTTTATGAATAATTTTTCTTCAATTTATTTTTCTTCATGTACAATCAGGGATTATTTTGTAAAAACAGGAATCACACATAAAACGATTTGGTATGCAATTCAATATTTAAAAAAAAATAATTGTAACTATTTTCATCTTGGAAGAAGTAAAACTTATTTTACGTCAGTAGAAAATATTAAAGAAAGAAATATAGAAAAATTTAAACATTCCTTTGGTGGAATTAAAAGTTTATGTTTAAAAACTCCTAGCATACCCGAAGCTTTTGAGAATTAAATTAATTTTTTAGATAATTTTGATATCTTTACATCACTAGATTGAATATTTTTAAATATTAATGATGTTCCATAAGGATCATTTTTAAATGCAATTTCAAGAATATTCATCCAATTGACATTGTTTTTAGATCTGACATTTTTAATTTTTTCAATAGTCGATAAAATACCTTCAAAAAATTTATTCTGATGATCTATAATTTTACAAAACGAGATAAAGTTTTTGTCAGAACTTATTTTTTTATATTTTGACTTAATAAACATATTAATTGCACTTTTATTTGTTTTTTTTACTTCAGCTATTGTGACAATATTTTTGTTAATTTTTTTTTCTGATAAATCAATTATTAGATTCGAGAAGCCTTTCTCCCTTTTAGTTTTGTCTAGTGATATTGATATTTTATAAAAAAAACCTAATTTATCATATCTTATGTAGCCAATAATTTTCTTATTTAACAAAGCTACATAGAAGTAATTTTTTTTAATTTTTATAGTTTTCGCAAACCATTTTTTATGATCTTGATAAAGTATTTTTTTTGGATTTTTAGAAAATTTTCTTGTTAATGAATCGTTTCTTAAATTAAATATTTTTTTAATATCTTTTTTAATTATATTTCTGATTTTAATTTTCATAAAAATATTTTATTAGCTTATTTTTTTTTAATATTTCTATATATGGATATAATTTCCAGATTGGTAAATCTAATAAATTTGCGATATCAATTAAATCATTATTACCGTCAGCATAACTCAATATGTGTCTCAACATATCAGCTGTGATCATTATTTCACTATTTGGTGCATCATGTATAGTTGGGTATATATTTCTTTTACTCAAAAAAGGTTCACAAAATATTTTAAACTTTAATTTATTGTTATTTTCCAAGGCCTCAATTATTTTTGTATATATGTTAAAACTTTCACCTAGTCCTTTTGCCGTTACTACTGTTCCAAGTTTATCAAGAGAAGTATGGTACTCTTTATATTCTCCATATTTGGTTCTCATTAAAGTAGCCACAGGAAGATCTACTCCAGCAGAGCAATATTGTCTTTCATCTCCTCCTCTATCAACCCATTTATATTTATTGAAATTTTTAACACCATATTTTAGTACGTGTAAAATTATTTTATCACTTAAAGTATTTCCATATTTACTTGGTAAGTATGAATAACTTCTTTCGTCCCCTACACAAGTAATATTAAATCCGGCATCAACATTTTTTTTTAATTTTTTCAAATTTTTGCTAATATACATTATTGAACCAATTGTTTCTGGTATAAAAATTATTCTATAAGAGTATCTTTTATTTTTTAATTTATTAATCCAGTTGGATAAAAAAATACCAAGTGTCATTCCTGAGATTTCATTATTGGCTAAAGATGGGTGACAAATATATGTTGATAAAAATATTTCTTTCTTTATTTTTCCTTTAATTAATATTTCACCATAATGTAATTTCCCTTTTTTTAATGTGCTATTAATTTTAACTCTATATTTCCCCTCTTTGAGCTTATTTTTTTGATTTTGTGATAAACAAAATCCCCAATTTTTCAAATAATAAGATGTGACATAAGGAATAGCATTTTTTTGATTTTTTAAAGTATGTAAATGTGGTTTTAAATCTTTAAGAGAAATAATTTTATCTATAGGTGTACTATAGCCGACTAAATGAAGATTGTTTTTACTAAAATCACAAATTTTTTTTCCATTTGGATCTATAATATAGGCCTCTTTTACATTCCACTCATCTGGTATTTTCCAATCATAAAATTTTTGGCCACTTCTTACATATTTTATATTTAAATTTGGACAGATTTTAGCAAACCTCTGAAGTGTTTTTACATTTCCTTTTCCAGTAAGGCTTCTAGGGTATGACCATATTTCTTTTGCTAAATTATAAATTTTTAAACCAATTTTTTCAGAAGACATATGTTTATAATTATTTCTTTTTATAGATATATTCAATATAAATGCTTTAATTTTATATTAATTTTTAATGAATAAACTTTTTTTTTCAAATCTACGAAGACCTTTTTTAATTGCAGAATTATCATCTAATCACAATGGATCAATTATAAAAGCAAAGCAATTAATTCGTATGGCAAAAAAATATGATGCAGACGCTGTGAAATTACAAACTTTTACACCTGATACAATGACAATTAACTCTATAAAAAAAGATTTTAGAATCAAGGATGGACTCTGGAAAGGCCATACATTGTGGAACTTATATCAAAAAGCCCAAACACCCATTGAGTGGCATAAAGAATTATTTGATTATTCAAAAAAAATAGGAATCAAATGTTTCAGTTCAGCTTTTGACGAAATATCTGTAGATCTTCTAGAAAAATTAAAAACACCACTTTATAAGGTCGCATCTTTCGAAATGACGGATATTCCTTTAATTAAAAAAATTGCAAAGACAAAAAAACCAATGATAATTTCAACTGGTTTATCTAATCTTGAGGAAATAAAAAGAGTTTATAACACTGCAAAAAATAATGGATGTAAGGAGATTGTATTATTGTATTGTGTTAGTTCATATCCTGCAAAAGATAGTGATATCAATTTAAATAATATTAAAATATTAAAAGAGATATTTAATTGTAAAGTAGGTTTTTCTGATCATACAAATAATCCTGAAATTACTAATGCGGCAATATCTGCTGGAGCAGAAATTATTGAAAAACATATAGCACTTGAAAATCAAAAAAAAGGTTTTGATATTAAGTTTTCGGTAAAAGGAAAAGACTTTTTAAATATCAGAGAAGGTATTGATAGAATATATAAATATTTAGGTGATAAAAATTTTAAAAGATCAAAAAATGAATTAAAAAATAAAAAATTTAGAAGATCTGTGTATGTAGTAAAAAAAATTAATAAAGGTGAGCTATTTTCAAATACAAATATCAAAAATATAAGGCCAGGATATTCAGTGGATCCAAAGTATTATGAAAAACTTATAGGCAAAAGATCTCCAGTAAATTTATCATTTGGATCTCGAATAAATTTAAAGGTATTAAATAAAGTTTTAACTAAAAAAAAATGAGAAAAAAAAATATTGTCTGCATAGTACAGGCCAGGACTCAATCTACTAGATTCCCAGAAAAAATTTTAAAGAATATTAGGAACTTGTCGTTAATTGAAATTTTAATTATGCGTTTAAAAAAATCAAAAAAAATAAACCAATTAGTATTAGCAACAACAAAAAATAAGTCTGACGAAATTCTAGAAAAAATTGCAAGAAAAAGAAAAATAAGTTTTTTTAGAGGACCAAGTGATGATGTTTTAAAAAGATACTATTTATGTGCAAAAAAATTTGATGCAGATATAGTTGTTAGAATAACCTCTGATTGTCCCCTTATAGATAGCAAATTACTGGATAATATGATTGAGAAATTTTATGAATTACAAAATGCAGACTATTTCAGTAATACGATTAAAAGAACTTTTCCTGATGGATTAGATATTGAAATATTTACATTTGAAGCTTTGAAAAAAGCAAACAAGAAGTGCAAAAATAAAAAACAGAGAGAGCATGTAACACCATATTTATTGAATAGTAAAATTTTTAAAATAAAAAATTTAGAATATAAAAAAAATTTAAGTCAATTAAGGTGGACCTTAGATGAAAGAAATGATTTTGATTATATTAAAAAAATTTTTTTAAATTTTAAAAACATTTATTTTTCTTATG
>Ga0209425_10004569_pt1 | contig 14019 bp, 12 predicted proteins | sample COG_05_FD_184749 | JGI IMG/M metagenome (GOLD analysis project Ga0209425, IMG submission 184749) | Pelagic Microbial community sample from North Sea - COGITO 998_met_05 (SPAdes) (version 2) | ecosystem: Environmental > Aquatic > Marine > Neritic zone/Coastal water | place: Helgoland, sampling... | reverse complement strand
TGTTGATTTTATTCACTTCTTTTCTGATCTACCCCATCTAATTGATTACCCTCATATTTTTACGCTTGAAGGAAACGCTAGCTTTGGAGAAATCCTAAGTCATCAAACTGTATTTGTTTCTCATAACCAAGCTTCTAGGCATGGTGGTGACTGTGTTGTTCACAATAGTTTGTGCCCTAATGAAACTAACTTAACTAATGAAAGGGCAAATTTTCATTTTCTCGGAAAAGCAGCGTGGAGGCGTAAAAATGTTAAAGGTGCGATTCGTTGTGCTCGGAAAGCTAACTCTGGAAAAATTGATATTTTAGGAGGTACTCGTATTAATTTCAACATGGGTTTCAGGTTTACCCTTGATCCAATTGCTCGCTTTCATGGAATGGTTGATAATTCCAAGAAATATAAAGTTATGGAATCTTCTAAAGGCTTAGTCTTCCCGGTTTGCTGGAATGAACCTTTCGGTCTGGCAATTATTGAAAGTCTTTTTTCAGGATGTCCGGTATTTGGTACTCCCTATGGTTCCTTACCAGAACTTGTTCCTTCTGAAGTCGGGTTTCTTTCAGCAAGTTCAGATGAGTTGGCTGAGGCGATGAAAGATTCACAACAGTGGAAACCTCAAGTCTGCCGAGATTATGCCGTTGAAAACTTTAATTCAAAAAAAATGGCACTCAGTTATGTAGAAATTTATGAGCGGGTTTTAGCTGGAGAAATCTTGAATAAAGAACCCCCATCGCTTAAAAAACCGGAACCTAAATTACTTCCATTTAACTAATTTTATCATTTTGAATGAACACGGAAATTAACTTAGAAGATTTCCATGAAGATATTTTGGGAAAAGCCATGCGGGGCTTGGGGATAGGTAAAAATGAAATGGCAAAAAGACTTGGTTCCGAAAAGTCTGATATTGATGAGATTCTGTCCGGAGGAGTGAACGAAAGTTTGATTCGTTTAATGGCTGGTGAATTGAACTTGGATACTGAAAAGTTGATTCGTTCTGCTCACCGGGAATGGAGCCCTGCCCCTCTGGATATTCAAGGGCTAAAACAGTTCAATCTTCCTTTTGGAGATATGCTGGTAAATGTTTATGTGATTTGGGAGCAAACTTCGAAAAATGCATGGGTGTTTGATACTGGACCTATGGCCCAGCCGGTTTTGGATTTCATTGAAGATGAAGGCTTAAAGGTTAATGCCATTTTTCTTACCCATACCCACCGTGACCATATTGCCTGCTTGGATGAATTGAAGGAGAAAACTGGCAATCCTTCCGTTTATGTGCACGAACTAGAAGCGCTTGATGGGTGTTTATTGATCACTGAGGGCTTTGAAGAAAGTAGTGGAACTCTTTCAATCCAAGCATTGCACACTCACGGGCATGCATTAGGTGGAATTACCTATATAATTGATGGCCTTGAGAGTCCTGTTGCGATTGTTGGTGATGCGATTTTTGCCGGTTCTATGGGGGGAGGGATGGTTTCTTACGAAGATGCTTTGCGGACGAATCGGGAGAAAATTATGACTTTGTCCGGTGAGACAATTTTATGCCCTGGGCATGGACCCATGACTACGGTGCAGGAAGAAAAGAAAAACAATCCATTCTTTCCTGAGCTCCGCTAGAATATTATCTCGATTGCAGACGAAAATCGTCTAGTCCTGACTCCCTGCAGAGATCAACTATCTTAGTAACATGCTTTAAGGGGACATTTTCATCGGCAACCACCAAAACGGCAGGCTTTCGAGGTAGGGAGGCTGTGGATTTCATAACTTCCCCAATTTTTTTGAGATTATCCTCATTGCCATTGAGAAAATATTCTCCCTTTTGGGATACAGAAACTACAAGTTGATTGGTAATTTTGTTTGATCCCGCGGAATCGATCTTAGGTAGCGTAACATTCAACGCACGAAGGTCCTGAAACTGCATGCTGGTTAAAAAGAACAGGATCAGCACCATTAGAACATCGATAAGCGGAATGACATCCACCCTTGGCATGTTTCTCCGCTTGGGGCGCAGGCTCATCTGATTATATCAGCAGGTAGTTTTTTTCGTTCTGTCGCGTCGATAAGTCGAGCGGTTAACCAGTCTAGGGAGGCTGCTCGTTTATCGAGTACCCGTTGCAGGTATGAGTTGAAAAGTATCGTTGGAAGAGCGATTGCAAGTCCAGCCATTGTGGTAAGCAGTGCGAGTGAAATACCCTGGGAAAAAAGCGATTGGTCAATGTTCCCACCTGCTGGCATCTGGGAAAAAACCTGAACGAGTCCGGTAACGGTTCCAAGTAAGCCAATTAATGGGGCTCCAGCAATAATCACATCCAGTAAAAACATACCTCTTTCCATGGCAGCAATTTCTAAACGAGCGTATGCAGTGATGGTATCATCTGAAGCTTGTTCCTTGACCGCTACATGTACAATCCGTTCGGCCGCAGATCCCCGCTTCCATTTTTTATCAGGGAATTCTCCTCGCAGAAGTGCTTTTTCAACCTTGCGTGGAAAGGTGACTCCGCGTCTAAGTGAAAATATTCGTTCCAAAGTTATGAATATGGAAAGAACTAAGCAAATACCGAGAGGATAGGCGAAAATTCCCAGTTGTTCATAACCAATTTGTGGCGAGAGGCTTTTGAGTGAGTTTGTTAATTCATCCGGAACTTCTGTTTTTGAGAAGATGTGCAGATTCAAGTTAGATGAATGCTTGAGGGTTGTCTTAACAGAATAATTACTGGGTAGATCAAATAATGCCCATTGTACATTTTTATGAGCGTAAACGCCCAAAGGAGAAAAGCCTGTTATTGCACTTCCAAGATTCGGGAAATTTTCTGGAATTAGTGGCTTGGGGAATATTCCTGCCTCGCCGAGCTTTTCAAAAAATGTAGCAGGCTCAATACGGTCTGGCTGTTCGGGTAAGCAGCCAGAAATTAGGAAGAGAAAAAATAATTTAATAAAAATAAAGAACAAGCGATAGATCATGCTAGTCCAAATTTCTACACATAGTTAAGCTGCTTGGCGACTTGTTCTACTTCAGGGCTTGCGGAAAGCAATTCATCCAAGGGGTCCCACGCTCCGTTTAGCAAGGATTCTCGGGCTCCTGCACGCATCTCGCAAGGAAACGAGGCGTCACCCGCCCGAACTTCGAGTAAGTCTACATCAACTGTAATTGGAGTTCCTGCATTCGTTTCAATCCATTGGGCAAGGGATGTCCGCTTTTCCGTATCCATGGCAACGCATGGAATACCAAGGTTGATCGAGTTGCCAAAGAAGATTTCAGCAAAGTTCCCAGCAATGATGGCCCGGAAGCCTGCCCGGTAGAGAGATTGTGGGGCGTGTTCCCGAGAACTGCCACACCCAAAGTTTTTTCCCGAAAGCATGATTGAAGAACCGCCAAAGCGATCGTCGTTAAGGGAATGAATTTTTTCCTGCCCTTGTTCATCATAGCGGACATCGTGAAAAAGGTACTCCCCTAGCCCATCAAAGGTAACACACTTCATGAAGCGTGCAGGAATGATACGGTCGGTGTCAATATCGTCTCCTGGCACATAGACCGCGGATCCGATAACTTGGTTGATTTTTGCAAGAGGCATGATCTGGAAGGAGTAAAAATTGGTTAATTCTGAAAAACTTTTCGGGCATCAGTTACTTTGCCAGTGATGGCAGCTGCAGCAACCATTACCGGGCTCATTAGCATGGTTCTTCCGGTTGGGCTTCCCTGCCTGCCTTTAAAATTTCGGTTGCTTGAACTGGCGCACAATTGATCACCGATAAGTTTATCAGGATTCATTGCCAGGCACATGGAGCAACCTGCTGCTCGCCATTCAAAACCTGCATCAATGAAGGTTTTATCCAACCCTCTTTCAACAGCCATTTGACTAACGATTTGCGAACCTGGGACAACGATTGCGTGTACACCTTCTTTTACTTTTTGCCCGTTAAGGTGCTTCGCGACTTCTTCTAAATCTGAAATTCGGCCATTGGTACAGGAGCCGACAAAAGCAACATCAATGGGTGTACCTTCGAGGGGTGCCCCGGGAGTAAGTTTCATGTACTCTAAAGCTTCAATCGTCCCCGCTTTGTCATCCCCTGCTACATTATCTGGGGAGGGGATAAATTCATCCACTCCTATGGCTTGTCCGGGATTAATCCCCCAGGTTACAGTTGGGGGAATTTCTTGAGCGTCTATGCTAATAATATCGTCGTAATCACATCCCTTATCTGATGCAAAAGAACGCCAGTTTTCGACCGCTTTTTCCCAGTCGGACTCCTTGGGGGCATAGGGACGTCCCTTAATATACTCAAAGGTAGTTTCGTCCGGATTTACATATCCTGCCCTAGCTCCCCCTTCGATGGACATGTTACAAACGGTCATCCGTTCCTCCATGGTAAAACGATCAAATACATCGCCTGCATATTCATATGCATATCCTGTGCCTCCATTAACGCCAAGTTTTCGAATGATGTGCAGAATAACATCCTTTGCATAAACTCCGGGTGCCAGGTCGCCATTAACTTCGATACGTCGAACCTTGAGTTTGCCAAGGGCCATGGTTTGAGTTGCTAAAAGGTCACGAACTTGAGAAGTCCCGATACCGAAGGCAATTGCCCCAAAAGCACCGTGTGTGGAGGTGTGTGAATCTCCGCAGGCAATCGTCATGCCTGGTTGAGTTAAACCCTGTTCGGGTCCAACTACATGGACAATTCCTTGCTTTCCTGTGGAAACATCAAAAAAAGTCACCCCGAAGTCTTCACAGTTTTTACGAAGTTCCTTGATCATGGCATCAGCCAATGGGTCCGAGTATGGTTCGCTTAATTCGTTGGTAGGAACAATATGATCTACAGTGGCAAATGTGCGTTCCGGATAGCGAACAGGAAGCCCTTTTTCACGTAGCATTCCAAATGCCTGCGGACTGGTTACTTCGTGAATAAGATGCCTGCCGACAAATAATTGTGTCTGTCCGTTGCTTAGATCCTTAACGGAGTGGGTATCCCACACTTTCTCAAATAAATTCTTAGGTTTCATAAATCCAAATGTAAGAAAATAAGGAGAGCACTGAAAACGGCAAGCTAGTAAGGTTGCCCAACCTTAAAAAAGGCTGAACGCTAAAAGCTAGTTGGAGTAGGCTTGCCTCATCCGTTTATGAAAAGGACTTGTGGAGGAAGAATTTATGTTGGGACTTTCTGCCTGAATATGCAGTTTACGAAAATTAGAAGTGTTTTCTGCCTGTTGAGATAACACATTTGTTATTCTTGATTGAATTTCAGGAGGATAATTAGAATCGGTATCCTCTTTAGCCCTCAACAAGAGATCCATGCTTGAGTCTTTTTGGTTAAGGATTTGCTCAACTGTATTTAAATCTCGTGCGGAAATAGCTTGTTGTTCAGCGAACAAAAGATTTTGGTGTAAATCCAATGCTTCAAGCAATTTTTCGTAAGGAGAATTGCTCATTAACCCCCTTAAGCTTGTAACGAAATAGAACCTGGTTGTGAACCAGTGGAAGAACTGTTTTCTGGATTTTGCGTAAGCATTTCCGCCCAAGCCTCGCGTAGTTCTGATATTACCTTGTCCGATTCAACAACCTTTTGAATATCTTTCGTTAGGTTTGCCTGCTGTAAATTGGTGAGGACATAGTCGTAAAGCCTGTAAAGAGTACCTGGGAGATCACCCGGCACGGTCATATCTAAGGACGATTGAAGCTCAGTTACAATATTTTGTGCCCTGATTAGGTTGTTATTGATTCCTTCGTTCTTTTTAATCATGTCCTCTTCTTCCCAGGCGTTCTTTGCAGAAGATGTAAAGCGAAGATAACCATCGAAGAGCATTAAAACCAATTTTCCCGGGCTTGCAGTTTTAACGGACTGAGCCTTGTATGATTTTGCTACCTTTTCGTAAGATTGCACGGGAACTTAGGTTAAAGTTGCTCTTCGTCAACAATCTTACCAGCAAGGAGATCGAGACTGTCATTATTGAGCCAATTTGGATCCTCCAGGAGGGCGCGGGCTCGTTCCATAACATCAGGGCGAACATCATCTGAGGAATCGGCTGCCTTGAGAGAAAGCTGTGAAAGATTTGAAATTTTATCTGAAATTTCGTTACCAGATGTCGGAATACTAGATGAAATAGATTTCGAATTCGAAATATAAGACCCGTTATTAATGCTTGGGCGAACAGGTAATTTATCTGGGGTGATTCCTTCCATAAATGCTATTGAAGCTTAATTTGTGCCATATGGTTAATTTATGCAAATACTTAATTTTCAACGATTCGGGAGAGTCGAAAATAATGTGTGAGCAACAAACTTGCTGAAAAGCCTTGGAGATTGAAGAATGCTGCTGGAGGTTTTTTCGGATAATGCTTGGACATGCTTTCCTCGTTGGTAGAGATTGGCGGCAACCATAACAGAGGCTTCCCCTGTATCAATAGTTTCATCAATTGCCCACATGAATTCTCCGGATTTTAGGTCAACTAACTTAGCCCGAACTCCTAAAGATAGGGGGCGGTAAGGTTTAAAGGAGTGTAGATCAATGAACAAAACTCCATTAGCACCCAGTTTTTCGACTAGGATTTTGAGAAAGTTTTCTGGAAGTGCTTCGGAAGAACTCAAACGCTCTTTGCCGAAAAAATCTTTGCAAAACTTGGTTGAGACACTGATGGGTTCAAAGACGCCAAACTTGGACATTTCTTTAACAAATACATCATCCCCAAAGGTAAGTACGGGGGAGGATGGATCAGGGTGGTAGCATGGCATTACTGCGACTCGATTAAAATAGGTGGGCAAGCGCTCAACTGGATATAAATTAGTAGGTTTGTAAGGTTCAGCTTCTGCGATGATTTTCTCTTGCTCGAACTTCCGGCAACCAATTGAGATAAAAATGAAAAAGGTTAAGGATAGGAATGCTAAAAATTTCATTACTTATTTCTTGTTGTTATTAAAAGCACCTTCGAGCGTCTGCATTTGAGAGTCCATTTTAGATTGCATCTCCTCCATTCTCATAAAACCGTCACTAAGAATTTTCTCACGAGATTCCAAGTATTTATCGATGTTAATAATTTTTTCATCAATTCGATCGTTTTGTGATTCAATGCTGTCGAGGAATGCTTGGTAAGCACCTTTGTATCCCGTTTCACTGTCTCCGCTAAGAAAGTTTGTAATGTAGTCGTTTAGAGATTGAGTAATTCCTTCGTAATTTCGGTTTGTTTGGGTAATTGTATCGTATGCATCTTCGACCAGTGGTTCACTAAACAAAGCAAAAACTCGATCGGGATTATTTTCCAACTCTTCCATCAATAACGAAGAATCCTCAATTTTTATGGTATTGGAACCGATACCGAAATCTAACCCAATGTTGGTCATTCTAAAGATACTGAAGGAAGGGGTAGTACTTGACCAGCTGCTGGAAGTCCCGTCCCATTCAAAATAACCAACTTCACCGGATGGGTCCTGGTTGAGTACTTTAATAATGTAGCCGTCGTCTGAGGAGTTGAGGCCAAGCTGGGTAGCAATTGCGTTTATTTCATCATTTGCTGCATTGTTAGAGCTTACGGTAAGGTTGGAATTATCAACTGTCGTACCACTCTCAGAGTGCGGTGTGGAGTTACCAAAAAACTTTCTCCTCAGTTCGCTGCTCAGGCGGCTAATTTCTTGGTTTCCTGTAAACCTACTGGAAGATACATCATCCCCATCTTGGTTAACCGATGTAAGGCTAGAAATGTATTCCTGAGCATCATTAAATTCTTCTACAAGTTTTTTGATGGCACCTTCTGCAGCTGATGCATTCTTGCTCACTTGAAATGCGATTGATGCGCCTAGTGAAACCTGAGCAATATCGAAAGATATTCCAGCATATCCATGTTCTGAGGATGAAAATTCTGTTCGGTTACTGAAAACCAAATCACCTCCATTCACACGGACAGATGAGTTGTCACCAATTTCAGAACTCATCGATCTTGCTACTCCTTCAATTACCTGAAGCCACTGTTCACTTTCTGCCGATGGGTCTTCAGTTGGGCTATCCAGCATTGCTTGCCATTTTGTTCCATCTGCAGAGACCTGAACAAAATCTCCTTTGGTGTAATTGGTGAGGTTTGCATTATTGTATTCTTCGGTAATCCCCTTTGGTGCTGCCAGTCCCATAAGTGCCAGGATGTTTCCAGAACCGCGATTCGCACTTGAGATACTGTCCCAATCCTCACTTTCGTGCATCACAATACCAACCGTTCCCGTTCTTTCGTTCCGGGTGACAAAGCGGTCGCCTACGGGGTCGTAGTACATAAAGACATTTGCACTTGAATCATTAACACGGTTGATAACCTGAGCGAGGGAATCGTTATTTACATCATAATCAATCCGTACTGCGCCCTCTCCTTCTCCGATAAAGAAATTACCCAACCCGGAGGTAAGACCTGCAAACGCTCCTGCAAAATTAGCATTTGCTAAAGATACCGTCATATCGATGGATCCGAGAGCGTAATTGCTTTCGACTTCTCCAGATTGAGGTTCTCCAAAAAACTTCATTGACTGAAGGAAATTCGAAGAATCTGTCGATGACCCAAGAACTAAAAGATTAGATGAGTCATTTGCAGATACTCCAGAATTTAAGAGCATCTTGTCAGAGTCTGTATCATAGGAAATGGTAACCCCTGTTGAATCACCTTCTGGATTTACGCCACTAACACCACCATCAGTGGTATTTATTTGGTCCATTAATTCTTGTAGGGTGATGTCAGTGGAATTTATATTATAAGTTTTTCCAGATATAGTGAAGGTTCCTGTGGTAATGGGTGAATGAAGGGGTAAATCACTTAATTTATCGGTGAGGTTGATTGAACTGGCGAGCCTTTGGCTTGTTCGGTTCTTTGAAGAAATTTCAGTTGAACTTGCAAGAGACTCGACCTTGATTGAAAAGTCCCCCGTGAGAGCACCAGTGGATGCGCTGGCAGTGAGTCCAGAATTTGCACTTTTAATCTTTACGGAACGTGCGTTGAAAAGAGATTTATCCTGCAGGGCGGATGCGGCACTTTTAAGGGTGTCTAGCTGGCTTTTGAGTATGCCAAGATCGGATACTTTGGCCTCATTTTCTGACTTTTGACTTTCAAGCCGCGTCTTTGGTATGGCTTCTAGTTCAAGAAGTTTCTGGACAATGGGTTCCCAATCCATACCAGAAGCTAAACCTGTAAGTCTTAAATCGGAACCCATTACTTAAAAATCCTCAATGCGAGATTAAAGGAAAATGAAAAACTTTGAACGTGTGTGCACACATGTGAAGAGCATGAATTGTGCCATACGATCTAAGTGCTTAAGTTACTCAGATGCAATTTTTATGGGAGCAAAAGCAATTTTTTCATCCATTAGGGCAAGCAACCAATGGCAACCCTCAGATAAGGCCCAATAATATTCTTTGTTTTTCTGAATTGCGTTCCAATTCTTATTTGCAAAATTGATGTCTCTTATAACTCGCTTGTAGATAGCAAGTTCGCCCTTTGTTTTTCCGTCCAGCAAGATGTGCCAGTATTGAGGATTAGAATCAACCAAGCTGTTTATTTTTTCAGATGCTGCAAGGAGTTCGGTAACCGCCTTGTTTTCGGCATAATTCGTTCCGGAAAACTTTTCTGGTAACATTTCGGTCTTAATGGCTAAACCCAAAGCTTCCTCCAATAATTTTTCTAAAAATTTACGAAGACCAGCAAATACATCTTCAATTTTCGGCGTTGGTTTTTGTTCATTAAGCAACTGTTCAATTTTATCGGTAAATGGTTTAGAAGAAGTAGAATCTCCGATCCATTTAAGAGCAGAGTCATAATCCATGTAATCCGCTCCTTTTACCTTTACTCCCGTTGCAGCCAAATTCCGGTATTCTACTGAATGGTTTTCAGAGATAAATTTTTCAAAAGTTTTTAAGTATACAAATAAACGCCCCTCCACAATTACTTCATCCAAAGTGTTTCCTGGCAACCTGTGGCCATCCATTTTACTGGTGTAATGACTACCCGAATCCGAGTAGGATGAATCGTCGGTATAATATTTCCCATCTGAGCAGACACACATATCTTGCCCTATAAACATTACTTTTTTACAACCCAAGACACGAGATAAGTCTAAGACACATCCAGATACTGTGCCCTGCTCCATAATGGGAGTACCTGGTTTTTCGCCCATATATTCCTTGAGGGTATCAACAATAGGACTAAAGGTTACCCAGGAAAGGATCCTTCCAGAGAAACGCCGGACGATTTCTGGGTAAGCACTAAATGGGCAGGCGAGTGGAACTTCGTCGAGGCTAACATTCTGAAAGCCTGCCAAGGTGGGTGATAATGGATCTGCAGTGATTACGAGGTGGGGTTTAACCCCGGAGTTTATAAGTTTTCGGTATGGGCTGTTACTTGTTACAATAATGGCTTTGTCCTGTACTTCTTTAAGGAAATCAATTGATTCATCTAAGGAGGGGCCCGCACCAACAACAATGAAGGGGATATCATCAAATTGTCCAGCAAGCTCTCCAACATCTGGCGAAGTTGCCATATGGGGCATATTCTCAAAGGTGTTCTCTTGTAAGTTTATGCCAGTTCTCAAATTAACCTCCATTAAGGGGCGAATTACAAGATATTGCCGAACCATTTCATTACGCGTTTTGTCGTAATAAGCTTCATCCATGCAGTGTAATGGAGAAAATATCAGGCTATTAACTTCGGACAATCCAAGCATTGCGGCAGCCTGAAGATCTTTGAAAAAATCATCATCGGGTTCTCCGGTTCCAAGTAAAAAACGGTCATTGGCAAGAAAATCTGAGCAATCGAACTTAGAAAAGGTTTCCCGGAGTAAAGCTGGGTCTTTTTCCGCAACCATCAAGAAAGTACCGCCTCCAGAATGATTCAGGAAATGGCGCACTTGAGAACCATCTCCTAATCCTGTCAGGGTGTAGAGAGATTCTTTTTTAAGCCGAAGGTTTTTAAACCATTTCTCGATCAGTTTTTCTTTGTTGCCAGGGCCATAGGTTGGGAATTTTTTCTCCCCTCTTACTGTCTGCAATTCCGGATTACTTTCACTACCCGTGTATTTAAAATGTATAGGAGCAGATTGGCCCGAATTAAATATTCGTTCTAAAACAATAGGAAACCGAGCACGTAAAATGGATAAATTGGAATTAAGCATTAGATGTTTCGTCTGTAACTTTTTCGGTTTCTGCTTTTAGGTGTGGGATAATATCTTCGCTAAATAGCTTGATGGTTTTCCTGAATAGCGGAATGAATCCATTTTCTAATTCCTCAGAGAGTCCTGCTGGGTCAAAGTTTTCAAAGGAAGTAAGTAAACGGGCAAGAGTTTCAGCCTGAGCTTTGGCAACCCTGTCAATTCCATCCTTCCAAGGGGGAGAGTAGGATTGAGCGTATGGACTTACATGGTCAATAAGATCGGCAAATGGCTGAATTTTTTGAATGAACAAATCCATTTGCTTGAAAACTTCTGACCAGGGAGTGGTTAGAATGTTTATTTGGTAAGCTAAAATTGAATCCTCTAATGTGTTCATTTGGTTGATGAAATCAATGGATAAGCGGAGAGTTATTTCATCGTGGGAAAGGCTTTCTGCCTCAATTAATTCAAAGGATTTTTCGAATTCCCCGCTTTGTAATGCGTCTTTACCATCGACGATAAACTTAACTACAGAGCGTCTTTGCTCAGCAAATGCACCCATGAGCAATTCATAGATGTGCGAGGGATCATCAGGAATCCCCTCTTGGAATACAACTTCTTCATTATCTGCCAATACTTTGGGCATTGTTTAATCATGGCACCTCTCCTGAGCTTCATCAATGCCAAATGCCCACTCCTTCAAAGAGTCTTTTTCTTTATTTTTTGGTTAATAGTCGGCTTGTTTTACCTAATTTAATAAAAAAAATAAATATTTTATAATTAATATAAATCGCTGTATATTAATAACATATGAAATTATTTAGGAATCTTTTTAAAAAATATATGCCTTTTTCCTAAAGTACTACGAGGCATGGGCGACTATTCATGGTGTCGACGACAAGGAGGTCAGCGACAAGGGATTCGAAACCCTTACCAAAAATATCGAACAGGGCTTCAAGGACGAAGCCTATTTAAATAAAGTCAAGGAGGACTACCATGAGTATCACGATAAATTCAAATCTAGCAGCGACAAGTGCTTCGCTGAGTATGAAACGGGCAGGCGAAAGGCTGACCAAAAGTTTAATGCGTTTGTCCAGTGGGCAAAGAATTGTTTCCCCTGCAGATGACGCGGGTGGACTGGCAGTTGGAATGAAATTGCAGAGCAGTCTGCGCAGAGCCACTGCTTCCATGCACAACACGCAAAACGGAATATCTTTCCTGCAGATGCAAGATAGCGTCTTAAAGATCGTTGGAGATATAGTAGACCGCATGTCGGAGCTAAAGTCTTTTTATAACGATGTTTCCAAAAACGAAAAAGATCGCGAAACCTACAACCACGAATTTCACGAACTCCAAAAAGAACTAGGATCCTTGAAGGGACAAAAGTTTAACGGAGTTTCCTTGTTTGCCACTCTTGAGCCGGATAATAACCCACTCAAGATCATTACCTCAGATGATGGTAAAGGTGAGCACATCGAGCTCAATCGCCTGGGTCTTTTTGAAAACATGAAGTCCCGCTATGGTGCCGATGGTGAATTAAATACCGGTGCCAGTGGTTCCTTCAGGCAATTAATTGGCGATTTTGTGAGAGATGGTGGTACGACCGATACAAACCCTGGTCACACCTCAATGGACTTTGCCAAGGGTAGTGTAGTCTATAAGTCTGGTGGACTCGCAAGTGACTCCGGTTATTTTATGGCACTCACGGACCTGAAAGCCGGCGTGAAAATTGCGGATACTGCTTCTCCAACCACCCAATGGATTCGTCTTGCTGATTCGCAGGGTAATGGATTTGCCGAGGCCTATCCTTCTTCTCCTGAGTTTGATCCCTACAGTTTGAAGTACAATTCTAAAGGAGACAAAGTAGCTTATCTTAAAGATGATGTAATTAAGGTTCCCGCTCACTGGGCATCTCCAGGTAGCTATCTTTTCCTTAAGGCAGAAGTAGATGTACCTCAGGGTATGGGTCTTAACGACATCTTCAACAAGGGTTCAGACGGAGAGATGACTAACATTGGAGATGGTAAATACTTCAGTTTTGTTGGTGAAGATTCATTTGACGGGGCTAAGCCAACTACTGAATATATAAGAGCTAATATTAATCATCCAGAACCCACCTACCAGTCGGTTGATCAGCCTGGTGGTGCATCAATATCAGCTGCAAATCTGATTGCATTATTAGAAGCAAATGCAGCCAATAACTACACACCTGGATACTTGAAGGTTTCATTAAACAATATCGAAACCGTAGTTGCTCCATCATTTAATTGGGATCTTTCGAAGTTTAACGATCTCGCAAGTTATAATCATGGAGATATTGTATTTGGCGATGTTTCAATCTTCCAAATGAACTCCAATGTTAAAGGTTCTTGGGGTGCAGGAAGTTATAATGCCGGCGATTATGTCCAGTACGATGGCAAGTGGCATAAAGTGATTGGAGCAAGTGGTGCTACCTCTACTGACCGTCCATGGAACCCTGATGACAATGAGACAGCAGGATATGCCAATAAAGCATACAGTACAGGCGATGTCTCAAAGACCAGTGATCCAGCTAATCTCAATCAAATTAGGATAGCAACCGATGCAATGAAGGGTGCGTTCGTTTCCGGGCAAGACTATGAAGATGGTGATGTGGTTTGGGAGAATTCAACATTCATAAAGATCGAGACTGCCGCAGCAAATGCACTCTCAACCCCTTGGTCGGCTGGAGTGCACTCAACTGGTGCAGTCGTAAAACACCAAAACACCTTATATGAGCGAACTGGAGCTGCTACAACGAGTGCAGATGGGAACCCTGCAGACAATGGTGCAGGATGGACACCTCGTAATTCTCTGAGTGAAATAATGTCAGCAGGAACTGCCACTATTGTGCCCTCTCTAACAGATGTAACCACTGATGTTGAAAACGAGGCACGAG
>Ga0209425_10004555_pt1 | contig 14039 bp, 18 predicted proteins | sample COG_05_FD_184749 | JGI IMG/M metagenome (GOLD analysis project Ga0209425, IMG submission 184749) | Pelagic Microbial community sample from North Sea - COGITO 998_met_05 (SPAdes) (version 2) | ecosystem: Environmental > Aquatic > Marine > Neritic zone/Coastal water | place: Helgoland, sampling... | reverse complement strand
GCATATTATTGGACCCAAAAGAACACGTCCTAAGGCTAATATAATTGAGTCTTTTAATGAAAACTTAAACCTTGTTAAAGCTATACCAAGAGACATTAAAACTAAAAATATAGTTGCATAAGTCAAAAGAAAAGTTGTGTTTTCAAGAAACACTGGGACCTCTAAATTAAAATAAAGAAATAAAACTGAAATTATTATTGCATAAACAGGAGGACTTTTAAGAACTACATCAAAAGAAAATTGTTTTTTAGCAAGAAAAACACCTAATGTGAAGTGAAACAAGATTATAACTGAGGCAATAGCAGAAGCTACGCCTAGACCTTGAGTGCCATAAGCAAAAAGGCAGATAGGAATACCCATATTACCAGTATTGGGTAAGATCATTGGTGGCAGCTCCATACTAAGGTCTCTTTTCAAAATAAAAAGTAGTATTAAGCCAACTATGGAAAATCCCCCAATCATAATTAAAGCATAGAAAAAATAGGAAGTAAAAACTGCAAAGGTAACACCTGTAGTAGTTACAGTATAAAAAATCATTGCAGGTGTTCCAATGTTCCCAGCAAAATCAGTTATGAAATTAGTGTCTATTTTTGGATTTTTTTTCCCTAAGTAATAACCAATACCAATAACAAAAAAAACAGGAAATAAGACTTCAAATATTTTGGAATATAAATCCATTAATTATAAATTCTTATTAATGTTGGATACTTAAGAATATCTTTATCTTTCTTAAAGACTGAAAGACAATTTTTTGAATTAAGTTCGTTTGTTTTATGAGTGATAATAACAATTGTAGCTTTATTATTTTTTTTATTGGGAGTTTGGATTAATCTTTTTACTGAAATTCTATATTTGGCTAATCTATTAGTAATTTTTGATAAAACACCTGGTTTATCTTTAACCTCAAATCTTAAGTATAAAGAATTAATATAATTGTTAACATTATAACATTTTATTGATTTACGTTTATTGTTAGGGATGCCAAAAGGCTTTTTTATATCGCCACTTAAAATTGAAAGTAAATCAGATAGTAATGATGAAGATGTAGGACCAGGTCCGGCACCTTCACCTTGTAATATACTCTCACCAACTGGCCTTCCCTCAAGAATAACTGCATTCATGACTCCGCCAACGTTACCAATATAAGAATTTTTGCTTACTAAACATGGATGAACAGTTTCAAATAATTGATTATTAATAATTTTAGAAATACCCAATAATTTAATTCTAGAATTTAGCTGATTCGCAATTTCAATATCCTTTAATTCAATTTTTTCGATACCTTCCATCAAACATTTGTATTTTGAAATTTTAGTATTAAATGCAAGAGCAGACAAAATTCTTACTTTTGCAAAAGCGTCAAAACCATTTAAATCTAATTTAGGATTGCCTGGTTCTGCATATCCAAGTTTTTGCGCTTTTTTTAAAACATTTAAAAAGTTATCTTTTGAATCTCTCATTTCTGAAAGAATATAGTTAGATGTGCCATTCAAAATTCCATAAACCTTTGTAATCTTGTTTGTTGCAAGACCATCTTTAATAGTTCTTATTATTGGAATACCTCCAGCGACAGATGCTTCAAATTCTAAATTTACATGATTATCCTCAGCAAGTTTTGCTAGATAATCACCATGTTTTGAGATAAGTGCTTTATTGGGAGTGATTACATGAACTTTGTTTTTCAAAGCAGTTTCTACAACTTTTTTAGATATCCCATCTGATAAACCAATAGCTTCAAACAAGATATCAACTTTAGTTTTTTTAAAAATTTCTAATGGGTTTTTATAAAATATCTTTTTATTAACTTTAAACCTTCTTTTTTTTGAAATATTTCTTGCTGAAACAGCAACTATACTAATTTTTTTACCAGTTTTAATTTCTATTTTTCTTTTTTTAGTATTAAGTTCATTTAATAAGTAAATACCTACTTGACCTAATCCCACTACAGCAATATTAATATTATTTTTCATTTATTTACTTATATCCGGGTAATCTTTTTTATTAGCATAATTTTTGAGAAAAATATTGAATTCTTGAAATGTCATCAAATTTAAATCTAAATTTTTTGTTGAATTCTTTAATAACTTCTTATTTTCAAAAGATTTTTTCGATGAATTTTCATTCCAAAAAGATGAGTTCTTATCTAATGAACATGATGTTAAAATTAAAACTATCAATAAAATAAAAAATTTCACTTTAGACCCATAGTTTCATTGAACCCGTATTTAATATTCATATTTTGTATAGCTTGTCCCGCTCCTCCTTTGATTAGATTGTCTATCGCAGATAAAATAATTACTCTATTTTTATACTTAGTTTTACATATTGATATAGAGCAATTATTTGTGTTAATTACGTCATTTGTGCTTAACAATGAATTCATTTTTAAAATTTTAACGAATCTACTTTTTGAATATTCAGAATTTAAAGTATTTTCTATTTTTTTAATATTTACGCCACTGTTAAGATCTATATAAATTGTACTAAGAATTCCTTTAAACATTGGAGTTAGATGTGGGGTAAAAGTAAAAGAAAATTTTTTTTTTGTATAGCTAGCAATTTCTTGTTGGATTTCAGAGTTGTGTCTATGAAAACCAACACCATAGGCACTCAAAGATTCATAAAGGTTTTTATTTTTGTATTTCTTATGTACACCTCTGCCTGCACCAGAATATCCCGATTTGGAATCTATTATAATATTATCTGTTTTTATTAAATTCTTTTTAATTAATGGAATAAGAGGTAAAAGTATTGAGGTTGGATAACAACCTGGACACCCAATGATTTTAAACTTCTTAACACTTTTTTTGTTAATCTCTGGAAGTGAATAAATTGATTTTTTAATATTTTTAACTGATCTGTGTTTTTGTTTGTACCATTTTAAATAATCTGATGCTTTTTTAAGTCTAAAGTCTGCAGCTAAATCAATTAAAACATTGTATGGTAGTAAATCATTTGAAATATCCTGTGCTCCACCATTAGGTAAAGCAGTAAAAACAATATCAACATTTTTTAAAAGTGATTTATTATATTTTATTATTTTTGGTAATTTTTTTGAAATTATTGATTTTTCATAACTAGAAATATTTTTTCCAACAGATGTATTTCCACAAAGATATTTAATCTTTATATTGTTGTGTTTAAGTAATAATTTAATCAATTGAACACCAATATATCCTGTTGATCCAGCAACTAATGCATTAAGTTTGGGCATTTTTTATTATAACAGTTTTGAGTTAAAAAAGAATTATCTTTTCGAGAATTGGAAACTTCTTCTAGCTTTTCTACGGCCAGGTTTTTTTCTTTCAACTGATCTAGAGTCCCTGGTATTAAGTTTTTCTGATTTTAATGTAGTTCTAAATTCTGAGTCAAATAAAATTAAAGCTTTAGAGATACCGTGAACCATAGCCCCTGCTTGACCAGTATGTCCACCACCAGCAACACTGCATCTAACATCATAACTTGTAGCTTGATTGATTATTTCAAAAGGTCTTGTAATTTGCATCTTATGACTTCCACTTGTAAAATATTCATCCATAGTTTTACCATTGACATAGATTTTTCCAGTACCTTTTTTTACCCAAATTTTAGCAATAGATTTTTTTCTTCTGCCTGTTGCGTATTTGCTATCTTTAAAATCTAATTTTAGTTTAGGTTTTTTTGTGATTACTTTAGTTGATGTTTCCATACTATTTTCTTATTAAATTTTTACTGTTTAGTTTACCAATATCCAAAAGCTTAGGATTTTGAGAAGCATGAGGGTGTTCTTCTCCACTATATATTTTTACTTTTGTTAATTGTTTTTTCCCAAGAACTCCACCAGGTAACATTCTTTTAATAGCAAGTTTTAATGTTTCACCGGGATTATTATTTTCAAATAACCTTTCAGGAGTTATTTCTTTAATTCCACCAGGATGACCAGTGTGTTTGTAATATTTCTTATCTTTAAATTTTTTTCCAGTAAATTTTGCATGTTCAATATTTTTAACTACAACAAAGTCACCATCATCCATGTGTGGTGTAAATGTTGTCTTATTTTTTCCTCTTACAATCATAGCTATAATTGAAGCAAGTCTTCCAACAACAGCATTTTTTGCATCTATTTCAAACCAGTTACTAGTTATTTCACTACTTTTTAGAAATTTCGTCATAGTGCGAGGATTAATACTATTATTAGATATAAAGTCAATTTTATATTTCTCTTGCAATACCTTGTTTAAATGGTAGTTTGATTAAGCCGATTTGTTCCTATTGCAGGCTTTATATTGCTAAACAGGATTTTTTACAACATTATCGGTAGGCACATTTGAACTGTATTGTACGCCTTGCATTCAGCAGAAGTACTAAAAAAGGAGTATTAATATGAGTACAAAAAGACAGAACCCTGAAACAATAGCAATTCATGGTGGTGAATATAGAAGTGACCCAACAACAAAGGCGGTGGCTGTGCCAATTTACAGAACAACCTCTTATCAATTTGACAGCACAGAGCATGCTGCAAATCTATTTGCACTGAAAGAGTTTGGTAATATTTACACAAGAATAATGAATCCAACTAATGATGCTCTTGAAAAAAGAGTTGCTTCATTAGAGGGTGGATTGGCATGTTTAACTGTATCATCTGGACAAACAGCTTCATCATTTGCAATTTTAAACGTTGCACAAGCAGGTGACAATATTGTCAGTTCAACTGACCTTTATGGTGGAACTGTTTCCTTGTTTACACATACATTAAGTAAACTTGGTATTGAAGTTAGATACGCAGACCCTGCTGACCCAAAAAACTTTGAAAAAGCCGTTGATGATAAAACAAGAGCTTTCTATGGTGAAACTTTACCTAATCCTTATTTGAGAGTTTTTCCAATAAAAGAAGTTTCTGATATTGGAAAAAAATACAATATACCATTAATAATGGATAACACTGCTGCTCCTGTGATTTGCAAACCTTTAGAACATGGTGCTGCTGTTGTTGTTTATTCACTAACTAAGTATATAGGTGGACATGGCACTGTTGTCGGAGGAGCTTTAGTTGATGGTGGTAATTTTGACTGGACAGCCGATCCAAAAAGACAACCTTTATTTAATGAACCTGACGCAAGTTACAGTGGTGTTGTTTGGGGTAAAGCAGTTCCAGAATTAACCGGTGCTAATGTTTCTTTTGCTGTAAGAGCAAGAGTTACTTTGTTAAGAGATCTTGGTGCTGCTTTATCACCTGATAATGCATTTGGAATGATTCAAGGTCTTGAAACAGTTGCGCTTAGAATGAAACAACACTGCACAAATGCCACGAAAGTTGTTGATTATTTGAAAAAAAACAAAGAAGTAACTAGAGTAATTTATCCTACTGAACATGATAGAAAAATTGCTGATCGTGCTAAAAAATACTTAAAAGATGGAAATGGTGGACTAGTTGGTATTGAACTTAAAGGTGGTATTGAGGCAGGTAAACGATTTATCGAGTCTTTAAAAATGTTTTATCACGTCGCAAACATAGGAGATGCTAGAAGTTTAGCAATTCACCCAGCAACAACAACTCATAGTCAACTAACAGAAAAAGAACTGTTAGCCTCAGGTGTTACGCCTGGCTATGTAAGACTATGTATCGGTATAGAACATATAGACGATATCATTGAAGATTTAGATCAGGCATTAAATAAATCGTCTAAAGGAAATTTGAAAGCCGTTAGTTAGAGTTTTTATATAGTATCAAAAAATAAGAGCTCAAAACTAATATTGAACCTAACTGGTGTAGAGAAGCATACTTAATCTCTACACCAGAGACTAAGGTTATAATACCTAAAAAAATCTGGAATAATATAGCGATATCAAAAAATATAATGTTTTTAATAGTTTCTTTTTTTAAATTTAGATAATTCAAAACTATAATAAAGAATAAAAGTAAATAAGCTGTAGACCTATGAAAAAATTGAACAATTGATGGATTATTAAATAATTGAGAATTTATTATATCATCAAGTAAAACATCATTTGGAAAAAAACTACCATTCATATCTGGCCAAGAATTATATATAAGTCCACCATCTAACCCAGACATAAAAGCACCTAATATAATTTGTATAACAATCAAGAGAAGTATGAATAATAGAAGATTATTTGAAATTTTTTCATAAAATTTTTTAACTTTAAAAATGTCCAATATAAACCAATATGTTAAACATAAAATAAATAATGCTAAAGATAAATGTATGCTAAGTCTAAAATGACTAACATCATTATTTTGAACTAATCCACTTGAGACCATATACCATCCAATAAATCCTTGAAGGCATACTAGAAAAAAAATCCAATAATATTTATTTGAGTAATATTTGTTATTTTTAAATTTTAAACTAAAAAAAATTAATGGTATTAATGAAAACAAACCAAGTATTCTTGCTAATAACCTGTGGAAGTATTCCCAATAAAAAATTACTTTAAACTCATTTAGAGTCATATCATAATTAATATTTTGGTACTCAGGAATTTTTTTGTATTCAGAGAAATAAAAATTCCATTCTTCAATGTTAAGAGGTGGTAATATTCCTGTAAAAAGCTCCCAGGCAGTGATTGATAAACCAGAATCAGTTAACCGTGTAAGGCCGCCTACAGCAACCATTAAAATTATTAATAAAAATAAAGTTATTAGCCATAGTCTTAAATATTTTATATAATTGTCACTATTTACAAACATAAATTATACTTATAATAGTTATCATAATAACCAATTGATTAAATGTCGCCTATAAACAAAAAAAGATTAGATTTGTTAAGAGTTAAGCTAGATAGACTTGATGGTAATTTGCTTAAACTAATAAAAGAAAGATCTCAATTAGTAAATGAAGTCCTGAAAGTAAAAATTCATAAAAAAGAAATAATTGATCAAAAGAGAATAAGTTTTATCTTAAAAAAAATTAAAAAAAAATCAATACAATTGAATATAGATCCAAAAATAACAAATAGAATTTGGAAAAATATGATTTGGTCTTTTATTGATTATGAAAAAAGGAATTTTAAAAAAAAGTAATACTACTTACTATGTGGAGGTAATTTTTTCTCTACAAACATTTCATGCTTTCTTGTAGAGGGATTGTACTTTTTTGCAGATAATTTAACTTTAGCTTTTTCACCACCAGCAGGTTTTTTAACATAATAAAAAAATGGGCTATCAGGTTTAGCTTCGGGAACCAATCTAACTTTAACGTGCGTTTTTTTTGCCATTTTATTTTATATTTTTAATATGTTTAATTAAATCTGAAATCTTTTTTAGTTTATTTTTTATACTATAGTTAGCACTTATAGAATTATTTGGTAATTCGTCAAGTTTTAAAGATTTATCTAAATTAAGAACTTTTTTTGCACCATTAATTGTCATTCCTTGATCTTTAAGCAAATATTTAACTTTTTTCAGAACTTCAATTGTATCATTGTTATAATATCGTCTATTACCGTTTAAGATATTTGGCTTAATTTGTTTAAATTCTTTTTCCCAAAAACGTATTGTGTGAGTGTTTAGTGTACCTTTTTTTTTATTAACGAGATTAAGGATTTTAGCAACCTCGCCTATAGATTTGTAGGCTTTATTACTTTTAAGAATCATCCTTAGAATTTACTAAATCTTTAAACTCGTTTGAAGCTTTAAATAAAACAACTTCCCTATTAGATATTGTTTTTTGTTCTTTAGTTTTTGGATTTCTACCAATTCTACTTTTTTTTGAACGTACAGAAAATGTACCAAATTTTGATAATTTCAATTTCTTTTCTTTTTTTAAGTTATCAATAATTGTACATAAAAAATCATCTATCAAATTTTCTGATATATTTTTAGAAAAACCAATCTGCATATAAACAGAATTTATTAAATCTTTTTTTGTTAAATTTGATCTAATCATTATTTAATATTATTTCTAATTTTTTCTATCAAATTACCTTTAACAATTCTAGAACAAACACTTAATGAATTAGAAAAACCTATAAAATCTGTACCACCGTGGCTCTTAATTACAGGTGAGTCTAAACCAATAAAAATTGCACCATTGTATAATCGAGGATCTAATCGGGCTTTAAATTTTTTTAAATTAGAAATATTCAATAAAGATGAAATCTTACCAATTATATTTGAAGTCATAGTTTTTTTAAGTTCATTTGTAATAAAATTAGCTGTGCCTTCTGCAGTTTTAAGTGCGACATTTCCTGTAAAGCCATCTGCAACTATAACATTAACATCACCATTCATTAACTGATTACCCTCTATGTAACCTTTAAATTCAAAGTCATTATTTTTTCTTTGATTTAATTGCTGATATGTCTCTTTAATGATTTCATTTCCTTTTATTTCTTCAGACCCAATATTTAATAAAGCGACTTTGGCATTTTCTTCTGGATATAGAGACTTAAATAATGAAGATCCCATTATTGAAAAATCAATTAAATTTTTTGGGCTGCATTCTATATTTGCTCCAAGATCTAAAACAACACTCATACCTCTTTGATTTGGCCATATGGCAGACAAAGCAGGCTTATCGATATTATCAATCATTTTTAAATTAAGTTTAGATATTACAAGTAAAGCACCAGTGTTACCTGCTGATATCACAATATCTGATTTTTTGTCTTTGACGTTCTGTATAGCCAACCACATACTTGTTTTTTTTCCTCTTTTAGCGCCTTCAAGAGGACTGTCTGTTCCCTTGACAATATCAGTTGTGTGAATAATCTCAAAAGATGAAGTTGGTAAGTTATTACTAATGAAATTAGAAATTTTATTTTGATCCCCAAAAATCTGATAATATGTATCTTTATTATTTTGATAGTGATGTGTAATACCATCAATAATTTTTTTAGGTGAACCATCTCCACCCATTGCATCAACAGCAATTTTGACTAAATTATTCATTTATAAGTTAGTTTTAGCCTATTATTCTTTTGGATCTAAGACTTGTCTACCTTTATACATACCCGTCTTTAAATCAAGGTGATGTGAAAGCCTATATTCTCCAGACTTTTTATCTTCAACAATATTTTTAGATGAGAACTTCATGTTCTGAGCTCTTCTCATTCCAGTTCTTGACGGTGATTGTTTACGTTTTGGTACAGCCATAAAATTAATGTTTAACTACACCTTTTATTTGATTATTCAAGGTGTTATTTGTTAAATTTAAACGATATTTCTCAAAATAGCTAACTAAATACTCAATATCAGTTATATTTTCTAAAAAAGTAGTTAATACATAATTTTTCTTTTCTAATGTAAGGTTATCCCAATCATTTATTTTATCAATCATCGCATAAAAAATATTAAGATAATCTTTCATTTTCTTATTAATTGTTTGATCACCATAACCAATTTCTCTAATACTAAGCTCCATTTGTCTGAAAATATAGTCATAAATTTCTTGTAAAACCTGTTTATTACCATCATTTTTATAAACTTTTAAAAAAAATGCGAAATGTAAAAGAAAAAATATAAGTCGATCTGAAAAAGTATCCTGAATTTTAAAAGATTTATATAAATCTTTATTTCTAGTTAAATTAACTAAATTATTGTAAATATTGATGTATTTATCATTCATGAAAAATTACTTTTATATTATTATTTTATTTTTATTTATTCCAAATTGCACTTTAAATAAAGTTCAAAATTATCAAGGTGTTCATTTTTTAGAAAAAAAGCAAAAAAAGTTGATAATTAATAGCTCGAATAGTAATGATATAATTCAGATATTGGGTCCAGCATCAACAAAAAGTACTTTTAACGACAATATGTGGATTTATATTGAAAGAGTTACTTCTTCATCAAAAGTTTCAAAATTAGGAAAAAAAATATTAATTAAAAACAATGTCCTTATAGTCGAAGTTGATAACGAAGGTTTATTGCTAAAAAAAATATTTCTTAACAAAGACAATATGAACGATATTGAATTCACTGACGACTTTATTAAAATGACAGCTAGAGAAAAATCATTTATTTACAATTTCTTAAGTACGCTAAGGAAAAAAATGAATGATCCCTTAGGTAAAAATAAATAAAATCTATCCAGCAATTACTGCTAACAACAATAAAGCAACAATATTTGTAATTTTAATCATTGGGTTTACAGCTGGTCCTGCTGTATCTTTATATGGGTCTCCAACAGTATCTCCTGTCACTGCAGCCTTATGAGCTTCAGAACCTTTTCCACCATGATTACCATCCTCAATATATTTTTTTGCATTATCCCAAGCACCACCTCCTGCTGTCATTGAGACCGCAACAAATAACCCAGTTATAATGACACCAAGTAACATTGCACCTACAGATGCTAAAGCAGCAACTTGCCCGCCAATTGCAAAAATTATAAAATACAAAACAATTGGAGATAAGACTGGTAATAATGAAGGAATTATCATTTCTCTGATAGCTGCTACAGTTAACAAATCAACTAATTTAGCATAATCAGGTTTTTGCTTACGTTTCATAATTCCAGGATATTTTTTAAATTGTCTTCTAACTTCTACTACGACAGCACCACCTGCTCTTCCAACAGCTTGCATTCCCATTGATCCAAATAAATATGGAAGCATTCCACCAATTAATAAACCAACAACAACATAAGGATTGGATAAATCAAAAGTAACAACAATTCCCTCTAATTTTGAACCCGCAACTCCTGAGAAGTGTTTAATATCCTCTACATAAGCAGCAAATAAAACTAGAGCTCCCAAACCAGCTGAACCAATTGCATAACCCTTGGTAACAGCTTTAGTTGTGTTACCTACTGCATCTAATGCATCGGTTGTTTTTCTAACACTATTAGGTAATTTTGACATTTCAGCAATACCACCAGCATTATCAGTGACTGGACCATAAGCATCAAGCGCTACAACCATTCCAGCCAAGGCCAACATAGTAGTAACTGCTATTGCTATACCGTATAGTCCGGCAATAGAATTTGTAGCAAGAATACCAGCAACAATAATCAAAGCTGGTACAGCAGTAGCTTCCATGGAAACTGCTAATCCTTGGATTACATTTGTTCCATGACCAGTTGTTGATGATTTCGCTATGCTCCTTACTGGTCTATATTCCGTTCCTGTATAATATTCAGTAATCCATATTAATAAGCCAGTAATAACTAATCCAATTATTCCACAGACATATAAATTCATACCGTTAAAAGTTTTACCATTAACAGTATACTCACTTGCAAAACCAATAACATAATCTGTTACTGGATATAAAATTACTAATGAAGCAACTGCAGAAACTACAAAGCCTTTATACAAAGCGTTCATTACATTTTTACTTTTTCCAAGTTTAACAAAGTAAGTTCCTAAAATTGATGTTAAAATACATGCTCCACCAATAGTTAAAGGGTAAATCATCATGTTCAAATCACCTACAAAAAATATTGATGATAAAACCATAGTAGCAACTATAGTTACCGCATATGTTTCAAATAAATCAGCAGCCATACCAGCACAATCACCAACATTATCACCAACATTATCAGCAATTACAGCAGGGTTTCTTGGATCATCTTCAGGAATGCCAGCTTCAACTTTTCCAACTAGGTCAGCACCAACATCAGCTCCTTTTGTAAAAATTCCTCCACCTAATCTTGCAAAAATAGAAATAAGTGAAGCACCGAATCCTAAAGCAACCAATGCATTAACTATTTCTCTTTCGGCGATACCAAATTTTAATAAAAAATAATAATATACAGCAATAGCTAATAAAGCTAAACCTGCAACAAGCATGCCTGTCACTGCGCCTGATTTAAATGCAACTGAAAGACCACTTGCCAATCCTTTTCTAGAAGCTTCAGCGGTTCTAACATTAGCCTCAACAGAAACTAACATACCGACATAACCAGCAATACCAGATAAAGTAGCACCAATTAAATAACCCAAAGCAACGAGAGGACTAAATACGAAACCAATAATTATTAAAACAACAACACCAACCACAGCAATTGTTTTGTATTGTCTTGCTAAATATGCTTTTGCGCCTATTTGAATAGCAGATGCAATTTCTTGCATTTTAGCATTTCCAGCACTTGAATTTAGAATATTTTTACCAGTAAAATAACCGTAAACTATTGAAAGAAATCCTGCTGCTATTGTATAAAGTAAAATTGTTTCTACAAATGTATTCATAATGCCTTTTTGGTTGTTTGATTGTTAAATTTTATTGTTTAAAGACCGGACAATACAAAAAAAGCAATAAAAGGCAATATTTAACTTACTAAAACTTATGAAAATAACCTTTGTTTTTAAGGGTAATATGTCTATTTTTATCATCAATAATGGATGATTTTTCAACATGACTTTGAATTGAGCCAATTTTTGTAAGCTTAACTCTACAATTAGAAGCTATTTTTTTTATAATTCTCATTTTATTTTTAGAGGCTGTAAATAAGACCTGATAATCATCACCATTAGAAATGTAATTAATCTTGGATAGTTTTTTAAGATTAAGTATCTTTTTAAAATTATTTGAAATTGGGATATCTTCTAAAAAAAGTTTATAAGACAATTTCTGATTATTAATCATTTTATCAAGGTCTGCTAAAAGTCCGTCAGAGATATCAATTGAGGTGTTGGCAAATTTCTTGATTTGATCAATTAATTTTAATTGGATATTTGGCATAAAATATTGATTAGTAAAATATTTTTTTAATCTTGGATTAAGCTTAATTTTATTTTTTAAAACTAATAGACCTAAATAACTATCCCCTAAATTTCCAGAAACATATATATCATCATTAATTTTAGCTTTGTTTCTATAAATAATATTATTAGCAAAACCTATTGAGGTGATTGTAAAACTTAACTTATTTGAAAAAACAGTATCTCCACCACTTAAAGATATTTTATATTTATTTTGTTCTTGATTAAGTGATTTGCTAATTTTTGATAAATTTAATTTAGAAAAACTTTTTTTATCACCTGATCCTGAAATAAAATAATATTTTGGTTTAATACCTTTGCATATAAGGTCCGATATTGATGATCTAATTATTTTTTTTATAACTAGCTCAGGTTTTTTAAAGTCTAGGAAATGATTACCTTCTGTATATGTATCTATTGATACTGCTAATTTATTTTTTTTATCAAAAAAAATATCATCATTTAAATTTAGGGCACCTGGTGATCTTCTAGAAAGTTTTTGAAAATAATATTTTATTAATTCAAATTCATGCATTAGTAGTTCTTATTTTTTTGGCTATTTTATCCAATATTGCATTTAAATATTTAGTTTGACCGTCTTCTAAAAAGAAATTTGACGCATCAAGATACTCTTTAATAATTATTTTAGTAGAAACTTTTGGTTTATATAAAAATTCAAAAATAGCAGATTTTACTATAACTTGAAAAACCTGATCTAAATTAGTAAGTTGCAAGTCATCACTTAGATATTTTTTAATTTCTTCTTTGATAACTTCATCTCTCTCAATAGTTCCTAATACAACATCTTTAATGAACTTTTTAAATCTATGTTTGGGAAAAGTTAAATCTGTTTCATCATTAAAAAAATTACCATATAATTTTTGAATAATTATAACTCTTGGTCTTTGATTTGGATTATATAGAGTTCTCATTGTTATTGAGAAAGGACAGATATTACAGCCTGAGCTGCTTCTCTTCCCTTTTTCTTCCTAGCTATAGCTTGACGCATATTAAGGCAGGTAATAATTCCATTACCAATGGGTTTTTTATTTTCTATAGATAATTTCATTATTGCATCAGTTGAAGCATGAGAAATAAAATCAAAATGGGGTGTTTGACCTTTAATAACACAACCCAGAGCTAAAAAAGCATCATACTTATTAATATTCTTTGAAATTGTAACTGGTATTTCGAAAACACCTGGAACATAAATAATTTTTATTAAATTAGATTTAGGTAATATAACCTTTGCACTATCAAGTAAACCTTTAGAGATATCCTTATAATAATCAGCAATAACTATTAAATATTTTTTTTTCATTAAATGATTTCCTGTTTAGTAATCTTTATATCATAACCCTCTAAACCAATAACTTTTTTAAGAGATTTGG